>Ga0265297_10000132_pt1 | contig 250330 bp, 253 predicted proteins | sample Munlanlwell13791_FD_192502 | JGI IMG/M metagenome (GOLD analysis project Ga0265297, IMG submission 192502) | Leachate microbial communities from a municipal landfill in Southern Ontario, Canada - Leachate well 137-91 | ecosystem: Engineered > Solid waste > Landfill > Unclassified | place...
ATGCAATAGCTCAGGTGCTGTGCACCGCACAAGTACCATTCGCCAGCTGTCATGCAATAGCTCAGGTGCTGTGCACCGCACAAGTACCATTCGCCAGCTGTCATGCAATAGCTCAGGTGCTGTGCACTGTACCCGAGCGATACAGCTTTAACTCTGTCGCGAATGGTACGGTGGCGTCCCCATGGGGATTCGAACCCCAGTCGTCAGAATGAAAATCTGCCATGAACCAGAATTTTAAGACCGTCTAGCTATGGTAAATTCGGTTCATGGCACCCTGAACCGAACGTCCCGTAGTCTAACTGCCTTACGTTCTGGTTCAGGGTGATGTCCCGAGTCGTTCACGAAACTGGCGTCCCCATCCGGATTTGAACCGGAGTCGTCAGAATGAAAATCTGATGTCCTAGGCCAGACTAGACGATGGGGACGCAGACTCAATAATGCTTTTTATAGAACTCCTTACTATGAGCCGTAAAGATTTTTTACCTTTTGTGGTTTTAAAATACGTTTCTCTTCTAAGCGCGTCTTCTTTTGAGACAAACCCTTCATAAAACACAAGGCTCGGATTATCCATTCTGCTGGTAGCGTGTCCTTTGTCGTTTCGATGTTCGGATAACCTTCTATTTAAATCGGTTGTATAGCCTATATAAAATTTCTGACTTTGCACGCTCCACAACGCATATGTGTAATGCATAAATAAGTAAATCTGCCATGAACCAGAATTTTAAGACCGTCTAGCTATGGTAAATTCGGTTCATGGCAGCCCTGAACCGAACGTCCCATAGTCCAATCGTCTTACGTTCTGGTTCAGGGCTGATGTCCTAGGCCAGACTAGACGATGGGGACGCTGCATTAAATGTCAAATGACCGAATCCAAACGACAAATGAATTCCAAAATCTCAAATCCAAAACTACTTTTTCCTCCGGATAAATTTCTGCCGCGGTTTTGCCGCTTTTTTGGTTTCCGGTTTCGCTACTTTCTTCTCTTCGGTCTTTACCTCTTTTTTAGTCTCTTCCTTTAGCGCGCCAACCGGCCCTTCTTCCACTACGGAAGCCTGCCGCGGCGCTGCGGGCGCGGGCATTTCTACTCTTGCATCTTCGTCTTCCGGCACTATCTTCGCCACCGATGCCACGTTGTCCCCGGCTTCCAATCTCATGAGCCTTACGCCCTGTGTAGAACGGCCCGTCGCGCGGATATCTTTTATCGGGCAGCGGACGACCATACCTTTCTCGGTCATCAACATAACCTCGTCCTTGTCAGAGACTGTCTTTAGCCCGACGGCCGCGCCGTTCTTACCGGTGACTTTGATGTTTATGATACCTTTGCCGCCGCGTGATTGCAATCTATATTCTTTGAAGGCCGTCCTCTTGCCGAAACCCTGTCCCGTTACGGTGAGAACGCCCTGGTCCGGCCTTACAACTTCCATGGCAATGCATTCATCCTTCTTGCCCAGATTTATACCGCGCACACCTTTTGCGGCCCTGCCCATATTGCGCACCTGCGTCTCTTTAAAGCGTATGGCTTTGCCTTCTTTTGTTGCTATCAATATTTCGTCATCGCCGGCGGTCTTCTCGACCTCGATCAAAGCATCGTCTTTCTCGAGACCTATACCTATGATGCCGGCTCTCCTGGGATTTGAATAAGCGGTAAGAGCCGTCTTCTTTATAAGCCCGTTCTTCGTGGCCATTATAAGGAAGTCGCCTTCTTTAAATTCCCGCACCGGCACAAACGCGCTTATCTTCTCGCCTGTACCGAGAGAAAGGAGATTTATTATCGCCTTGCCCTTTGAAAGCCTGCCGGCCTCGGGGATCTCGTGGACTTTCAGCCAATGGACCGTGCCCTTGTCCGTAAAGAAGAGCATGTAATCGTGCGTCGAGGCGATGAAGAGGTGTTCGACAAAATCTTCTTCCTTCATCTCGGCACCTGTTACGCCCTTCCCGCCGCGGCGCTGTTTCCTGTAGTTGGAAACGGGTAAGCGCTTGATATAGCCGGTGTGGCTTATCATAATGACGACGTCTTCTTCGGCAATAAGGTCCTCTATCTCCAGCTCCTCGGCCTCGGGCGCAATCTCCGTGCGGCGCTCATCGCCGAATTTCTCGGAGAGCTCTTTCATCTCATCTTTTATTATGTCGAGGACCTTCCTTTCGCTGGCAAGTATCGACTTAAAATACTCTATCTTCTTTATAAGCTCGAGATATTCTTTATCGATCTTATCGCGCTCAAGGCCCGTCAAGCGCTGCAGCTGCATCTCGAGTATCGCGGTTGCCTGTCTTTCCGACAGATCGAATTTTTTGATAAGTTCGGCCTTGGCCGCTTGCGGGTCCTTCGACTCCTTGATAACTTTGATCACCCTATCGAGGTTCTTAAGCGCGATCTTAAGGCCCTCCAGTATGTGCGCCCTGTCCTGGGCCTTGCCGAGTTCGAATTTAGTCCTTCTTACTATGACGACCTTGCGGTGTTTGATAAACTCGTCGAGCATCTCTTTCAGGTTAAGTACTTTGGGCCTGCCGTCGACGAGCGCCAGCATGATAACACCGAATGTTTCCTGCATCTGCGTATGTTTGTAAAGCTGGTTTAATATGACGTGCGCATTTATGCCGCGTTTTAGCTCTATCACGATGCGCATCCCGTCCTTATCGGACTCGTCCCTTAAGTCGCCGATACCCTCTACCTTTTTTTCCTGCACCAGGCCCGCGATAGACTCGATGAGGTTGGCCTTGTTCACCATATACGGGATCTCTTTTATAAGAATGGCTTCTTTGCCGTTTTTCTGTTCCTCGATAAATGCCTTCGCTTGTATTTTGAGCCGTCCCCGGCCTGTCGTATAGGCGCTCTTGATGCCGTCGTAGCCGCGGATTATGCCCCCCGTAGGAAAATCGGGGCCTTTTACTTTTTTTAGAAGGTCCTTTGGTTCACAACCCGGATTGTCTATTACGAACATAACCGCATCCGTAACCTCTTTCAGGTTATGCGGCGGGATGTTCGTCGCCATACCTACCGCAATGCCGCTCGAACCGTTCACGAGGAGGTTCGGCAGGCACGCCGGTAAGACTGTGGGCTCTTCGAGCGATCCGTCGAAGTTCGGCATGAAGTCGACGGTATCCTTTTCTATATCGAGCAGCATCCAATCCGTTATGTGTTCGAGCCTGGCCTCGGTGTACCTCATAGCCGCAGGCGAATCACCGTCGATCGAGCCGAAGTTGCCCTGGCCGTCGACGAGCGGATAGCGCAGGGAGAAATCCTGGGCCATCCTGACAAGCGTGTCATAGACCGCGGCGTCGCCGTGCGGATGATATTTTCCCAGCACCTCTCCGGTTATTCTCGCGCACTTCTTGTATGGTTTATTATGTTCGAGCGATAGCTCTTTCATCGCGTAAAGGATCCTGCGATGAACGGGCTTGAGCCCGTCCCGGACGTCGGGCAGAGCCCGTCCGACAATTACGCTCATAGCGTAATTAATATAGGAATCCTTCATCTCTTCTTCTATGTATACAGGGATTATCTTTTCGTTACGTGTGTACATCATCACTCCTTGCTATTTGACATTGGCACTTTCCATTGCTATATATCTAACACCTTGACCTCATGCGCATGTTTCTCAATAAATTCGCGGCGCGGTTCGACTGCCTCTCCCATAAGCACCGTGAACATCGCATCCGCTTCTACCGCATCTTCCAGCGTCACTTTCAGCATCGTCCTTTTGTCCGGATCCATAGTAGTATCCCAGAGCTGATGGGGGTTCATCTCTCCCAAACCTTTGTAACGCTGGATACTCATGCCCTCCTTACCGACTTCTATGACGAACCTGAGTATCTCTTTTAAGGAATAGAAGTTTTCTGTCCCTTTTTCGGACCTGACCGTATATCTAGGTTTCTGCGCCTCTTTCTTTGGATTTTCTTTCCCGGAGGGTTCCGTTGCCGTATTATAATCTTCGACATCCACCCCCAGCTTTTCTATCCGTTCTATTATCTTTTCTATCTCTCTTGCTTCGTAAAATTCTATATAACTTAACCCCTTGCTTTTATCTTCCGGGACTTCGCCTTCTTTATCCTTTTTCGAACCTTTTTCACCCGCTTTAACATATTCAGCAAGCTCATCGTCGTTATATAGAAAATGGTCTTCATACTCCACTTTTACCATATAAAGTGGCAGTTTTTTGGACTTCTTATGTCTAAAAGTGATATATTTAGAGAAACTTACTCCACGCCGCTCAACAGTGCCTGCAAGCGATTCCAGCTCAACGAGGGCGTCAAGAATCGCCTGAAGTTGTTTATCCGTGAATTGGTGCTTGTCTCTTATCCTGTTAAGCGCCATTCCTTCGGAACCTAATTCCAGGAGCAGGCTGTTGAAATTATCCTCGGTCTGTATATACTCCTCCCTCTTCCCGCGCTTAATTTTATATAGCGGTGGTTGGGCGATGTATACGTGCTCTTTCTCGATCAATGAAGACATCTGACGGTATAGGAACGTCAAAAGGAGCGTCCGGATATGCGAACCATCGACATCGGCATCGCACATCAGGATGATCTTATTATAACGGAGCTTTTCGAGATTGAATTCTTCACCGATCCCCGTTCCTATGGCCGTTATTATGGTCCGTATTTCTTCGTTCGACAGCGCTTTATCGAGACGCGCCTTTTCTACGTTCAATATTTTACCTTTTAGCGGCAGTATCGCCTGGAACCGCCTGTCGCGCCCCTGCTTGGCCGAGCCGCCGGCCGAATCTCCTTCTACGAGATACAGCTCGCACAGGCTGGGATCCGATTCCTGGCAGTCGGCGAGCTTCCCGGGCAGCGCTGCGCCTTCGAGAGCGCCCTTCCTGCGGGTGAGTTCCCTCGCTTTTCGCGCCGCTTCGCGTGCGCGCGCGGCGAGGACGGCTTTCTCTATTATCTTGTTCGCTATCGGCGGGTTCTCTTCGAGGAATCCGCCGAGCGCTTCGTTCACTATGGACTCGACAATGCCTTCTACTTCCGAGTTGCCCAGCTTCGTCTTCGTCTGGCCCTCATACTGCGGGTTTGGGACCTTGACGCTCACGACGGCAGTCAACCCTTCCCTTACGTCGTCGCCGGATATGGCGGCTTCCGATTCTTTAATCATGTTTTTCGACTTGCAATACTGGTTGATCGTCCGGGTAAGGGCCGATTTAAAACCGGTCAGGTGCGTACCGCCCTCGATGGTGTTTATGTTGTTGGCGAAGGTAAATATGCTCTCACCGTAACCGTCGTTATACTGCATGGCCACTTCGGCGACAATCTTGTCTTTCTCTTTCGAGAAATATATTACCTTCTTGTGCAGGACGTTCTTATTTTTATTTAAAAATTCGACGAAAGATATTATGCCGCCGGAAAATTTGAATTCGACCTCTTTGTCCTTCGCCCTTTCGTCCTTTAATGTTATCCGGATATCCTTATTTAAGAAAGCGAGTTCCCTTAAGCGGTTGGCGAGCGTATCGAAACTGTAGACCACCTTGCCTTTTCCGAATATCTCCTCGTCCGCCTTGAACGTAACGCGTGTCCCGGTCTTTTTCGCCGTCCCTATCGTCTTGAGTTTCGAGGCGGTCCTGCCTTTCTCATACTCCTGGTGGTAGATCTTCTCCTCGCGTTTCACTTCCACTTCCAGCCATTCCGAAAGCGCGTTGACGACGCTCACACCCACGCCATGCAGGCCCCCGGCTACTTTATAGACTCTGTGGTCGAACTTCCCGCCCGCATGTAGTTTCGTCAGGACAACCTCGACGGCGGGCTTGCCCTCCGTTTTGTGGATGTCGACGGGAATGCCGCGGCCGTCATCTATGACGGAAACGGAATTATCGCCGTGGATCACGATATCTATGTTCGACGCGTAGCCGGCCATACATTCGTCTATGGAATTATCCACGACTTCGTAGACAAGGTGATGCAGGCCGCGCTGTGTAGTATCGCCTATATACATGGCGGGCCTCTTGCGAACGGCATCGACGCCCTCCAGGACGGTGATCGTCGTAGCGTCGTACTTCTTGACCGCGTCGGCCTTCTCTTTTTCTTTTGCGTCTCCGCCCAGCCGTTTCTTTTCTTCTTTTGCCATTCTTTCTTTATTTCCTCTCTTTATCTATTTTTTTATTTCCCCGATCCTTAACCTTAATCCTTTTAACGGTTTCGCCCCCATCCGCCCCTCAAGTTTTTTTAAAATATCTCTTTTTTTTGTCGTAAGCTCGTAAAGCCAGCCGGAATCGTCCACATTTACCATTAAGACCGATCTTCTTACCGAAACGGGCCTGGTGTGACCCGCCGCCTGCCGGCCCACCGCTTCGCCCCACGCCTTAACAATCTCTTCTTCGGTTACCCCTTTCTTGCTGCGTAAGGTCTTTATTACCTTTTTTACTATATCTCCTATTGTCTTGTTGTGGGCGTTTTTCTTCCCCATGATATTATTTTACGCTATCTGCATCGGCAGCACTACATACACATACCCGGCACCAATTCTTATCACGCCCGGTTTTTCGGCGTCCGTAACCTCGAACGCTATCTTCTCTTCGTCTATGTTTTTTAGCAGATCGACCAGATAATCAGGGTTGAATCCCATCGACATCTCTTTCCCTTTATACTCGGCGTCTACCTCCACCCTGGCTTCTCCCAAATATGGCGTACTCTTCGATATCACCACTTTATCCTTACCGAGATCGAGTTTTATCGCCGCGGAATCCTGATTCGTAAACAAAGCCGCTCTTTTTACAGCCGCCAAAAAGCTTTCTTTCAGGGTTATCAGTTTATCTTTTGCTTCTTTCGGTATCACCTGTTCGTAATTGGGGAATTCGCCCTCTATCAAGCGGGAGATGAGCCTGGTCCTGCCCATGTCGAAAGATATCTGGTTATCGTTCATGAATATCTTTACGTCCTCATTCTCTCCAAGTGATTTATCGAGCTCATTAACCGCTTTGGTCGGGATTATAAACTTCCGCTCCAGCGTCTTCGGCAGCTGCATCCGCTCCTCTATCATCGCGAGCCGTCTTCCGTCGGTAGCAACAAGTCTTATATATGTTGGTTTTATCACAAAAAGGACGCCGTTTAAAACATACCTTGCTTCGTCGTGGCTTATAGCAAATCCTGTCAGGCGCAGCATTGTTTTTAGTTTCTTTTGCTGCATCACCAGAAAATCTTTGTCTTTAAATTCCGGTAATTGTGGAAATTCTTCTTTTGGCAACCCCATTATTTTAAACGCGCTCTTACCGCATTCTATACTAACAAGATTGTTCTTTTTTACGGATATCGATATTGGTTCGTTATCCGGCAGCTCTTTTATTATATCCGAGAATTTTTTAGCGGGGACCGTTATCGCGCCGGGCGCTTGTGGTTTAATCTCTATTTTTGATGTTATCCCGATATCCAGGTCGGTTGTCGTAAGTATTAAATTGTTTTCTGTGGCCTCTATTAAAATATTTGATAGGATTGGGAGGCTTGATTTTGTACTGATAGCCGATTGGACTTCTTGTATACCTTTAATTAAAACATCTTTTGTTGTGTTAAATTTCATCCCCGACTACTCCCTTCTATCTTTTTATAAAGAAATAAGTAAAAGAATTAGTAGAACCTGTTGATAAGTGGATAACATCCCAACCCGAACAACTTAAAAGAGTTATAAAAACAAAACAGAACAAATAACCAAAAAAGTTATCAACATGCTCAACAAAATATACCCAAAAACAAATTAGTTTCTAATACTCTGGATAAGTTTATCTACCATAATCTTCAAACCAGACTTGTTTTTTAAATCATTTTCAATCTTTTCGTAAGCGTGAATAACGGTTGTATGATCCCTGCCGCCGAACTGGTCTCCTATTTCCGGAAGGGAAAAATCGGTCAACTGCCTGGCTAAATACATCGCAACCTGCCTGGGATAAGCGATCGCTTTGCTTCTTTTTTTTGCACGCATATCAGAAAGTTTTATATCGAAATAATCACTGACTTTTCGCTGGATAAGGTCTATGGTTACCTTCTTCTCCCCTTCTATTATCATGTCTTTTAGAACTTCTTTTGCCAGGTCTACCGAAACCTCTTTACCTATCAATTTCGAATACGCAACCACCCTTATAAGGGCGCCCTCCAACTCTCTTATATTCGTCTTTACCTTCTCGGCCAAAAATAAGAATATGTCATCAGGCAGGGCTATGGTCTCCTTCTCCGACTTCTTCTTTAATATGGCTGTGCGCGTCTCAAAATCCGGCGGCTGGATATCCGTTACGAGTCCCCACTCGAACCGGGATACGAGCCGCTCCTCAAGGGACTGTATCTCCTTCGGGGGGCGGTCGCTTGTTACTACGATCTGTTTGTGTGCGTCGTAAAGGGCGTTAAAAGTGTGGAAAAATTCTTCCTGCGTCGACTCCTTGCCGGCTATGAACTGGATATCGTCGATCAGGAGTATGTCGACACCCCGGTACTTTTCCCGGAATTTTTGGGTGGACCGGTTTTGGATAGCGCTTATAAGCTGGTTTGTGAATTCTTCACTCGATATATAAAGGACCCGCGCCTTCGGAGACCGGTGCAGCGCGCTCTGGCCTATGGCATGCATAAGGTGGGTTTTGCCAAGACCCACGCCGCCGTAAATAAAAAGCGGGTTATATGCCTTTGCCGGAGATTCTGAGACTGCCATAGATGCCGCATGCGCGAACCGGTTGCTGGGGCCCACTACAAAACTGTCGAAAGTATATTTTGGACTCAGGCCTATCTCTTTGGCTGTGTCCTGCGCCTGCCGCGCGAACGGCCAGAAAGCCTTCGCGCCCCGGCCCTGTTCCGCACGGGACGCGGGCGCGGCCGGAGAACCTGCCTCTTTCCTCGACTCGTCCGGCGCTCTCTTTTTTTGCACGGGCTCGCCGGGAATTTCGTTTAATACAAAACTTACCTTAAATTCTTTACCGGAGGCTTTTTGGAGAGAGGTTGTTATAAGCGGCATATATCTGTCGAGGAGCCATCCCTGGAAAAATTTATTCGGTACCTCGAGCGAGATCGTATCGTTCGAAATAGAAACGAATTTTATAGGGCCAAACCAGATGGTGTAAGTCTGGTCATTTGCAAGATCTTTTCTGATGATCTCCTGCGCCCTTAACCAAACGGAAGTGTTCTCTACGGCCATTCTATGCCTTTCGAAAAGTTATCCACAGCCGGGTAAGCGCGTTTTCAACACGAAACCCGGAGTTATACACAACTTGTACACAAGCGCGCGCCGGCATAATATACGGAAAAGCGTCTCCTGAAGCCGAAAACATCCAGCAGCGGGAAACTATTATAGTGAATGGAGAAGTTTTTTGCAACACAAAAATGCGGAAGAAGAATTTTTAAGTTGACTCGGTCCGCATTTATGATATAATTACGCTGCGAAATCAGGCAAAAAATAAGATACTATTTAAGGGGGATGAGATGAAATATAATCTGAAGTGTAAATCAAACCTGAAGCGGAAGAGAAAACACGGTTTCAGAAAGAGAATGGAAGACCGCTGGGGCAGGAAAGTATTAAAGAGAAGAAGACAGAAGGGCCGTCATAAGCTTACCGTATGACCCCGGACCATTGTCAGGACCCGGAGCCGGGTATTAAGGTGCGGAGCGCGGCCCCCGACGAGACTTTTCCGAAGAAAGAGCATCTCTTAAAGTCAAAAGAATTCAGCCGTGTATACAAGAAAGGTCTCTCGGGAAGGATGGCGGGGGTTATTTTATATTGCCTGGCGAACGATTTAGGGTATAGCCGTCTCGGATTTTCCATAGGGTCCGGCAATATAAAGCGCGCCACATCACGTAACCGGATCCGAAGGCTATTCCGCGAAGCGTATCGGAAGAATAAAGATAAAATTAAAACGGGATTCGATATAGTAGTGATCGTAAAGAAAGATCTATCCACAGACCTTACATACGATTCCGCAAAAGAGACGCTTCTTAAACTCGCCAAAGATATAAGGTTGGCAGCATGAAAAAATTAGCCGTTATAGTACTAAAATTTTATCGCAACTATCTGTCGCCGTTCAAGTTACAATGTTGCAGGTTCTACCCGTCCTGCTCTCAGTATACCATAGAAGCGGTTGAAAGATATGGTTTTTTAAAAGGAATGCTGAAAGGGACAAAACGTATCCTGCGCTGTCATCCTTTCTCAAAAGGCGGCTATGACCCGGTGACCTGACCGGGATGGCCAATATAGAGGGAATAACATGGAAAAGAGATTAATTGCCGCAATAGCGCTGTCTATCCTGATAATAGTATCATTTCAATATTTTGCGGGCAAGCCGGTAGCAAAAGAGAGCATACCCGCTCCTAAAGAGACGATTGCCCAAAAAGAAGTCGAGGTTACTCCGATCACAGAGCCGCAAAACCTGCCGGAAGAAAAAGAGCTCGAAGCCGACACAGGAAAATATATACTAACATTTAGCAATATCGGCGGCGCAATAAAGGATATAAAATTAAAAGAGTTCAAGGCGCTTAATTCAAAAGAACCGCTAGATATAGTTCATATTACCGACCCCAAAGAATACATCGGGAGCATTTCCGATCCGCTTGGCGGGCACAATTTTAATCTTATTGAATATACTGCCAAGAGTGAAGGGTTGGCCATAACATATGCGCTAACCACGAAGGATTATGAGATCCACAAGAGATATACTTTGCGTAACTCAAGCTACGGCATAGACTTAGAGATATCTATAAAGAACATCTCGGGCAGCCAAAAGACACTTACTTATAATATTATAGGCGGCGCCGGCCTTACCGAAAACAACCCCCACGATCAAAAACTCATCGAGGTGCAATCAAAGATCGACGGCAAAACGGTGGGGTTCAAACGGCCAAAGCGCGGCGAGCGCATAGTCCATTCAGGTATGGTTAATTGGGAAGCGTTAAAGAGCAAATACTTTTGTGTAATAATAAAGCCTTTTGCCCAAACCGCCGTAGGCTTCTATTCCGAAGACTCTAACGGAAATCTGGTACTTGGGGTAGGTTCAGAGAAGACCACTATTCAACAGGGCACCGAATTTGCGCATAAATACGGTCTGTATATCGGCCCAAGCAGTATCCTCGCCTTAAAAGAATTCGGGTACAACCTGGAAGAGACCGTTAATTATGGTATGTTTGGAGGTATAAGCAAAGCGTTAATAGTCGTCCTTAGACTGGGCTATACGGTTTTGCGTAATTGGGGGTTGTCGATCATTCTTTTAGCGATATTTCTCAACATAATCCTATTCCCTCTTACCGCCAAAAGCTTCAAATCGATGCAGAAGATGCAAGAGTTGCATCCGCAGATGGAAAAACTGAAGACTCAATTCAAAGACAACCCGCAAAAGCTTAATAAAGAGATAATGGAGCTGTACAAAAAATATAAGATAAATCCCTTCAGCGGATGCCTGCCTATACTATTACAAATGCCAATATTTATCGCCCTGTATCAAGCTCTTATGAAGTCGATCGAGCTAAGAGGCGCAGGCTTTTTGTGGATCCGCGATTTATCGTCTCCGGAAGCGATACCGATACCGGTCTCTTTTCCAATAATAGGAGATTCGATAAACATTCTCCCCCTTGTCATGGTTGCCGCCATGGTTATTCAGCAAAAACTATCTACGGCATCTGCCGGCGCTGCTGTTACCGAAGAGCAAAAACAACAGCAGAAGATAATGCTCATAATTATGCCGATCATGTTCGGATTTATATTTTACAATATGCCGTCGGGACTCGTATTATACTGGGTAGTAAATACCGTTTTAACCATAGTTGAGCAAGCGGCGATATTGCGTAAAGAATAAGCGGGCTTGGTTCCTCGACTTCGCTCGGGAGCAAGTCATGAGCTTGCCGGAGGACTTGACAAAAGCCATTTTGTCAGGTATATTTTAAGAAAATTGTTGCACGTGAAACTTTTTAATCAATGGCAAAAACTATAGCTATCTGCAATCAAAAAGGCGGGGTTGGAAAGACTACCACAGCCATCAATCTTGCCGTCTATTTGGCCTTTTCCGGCAAAAAGATCCTCCTGATCGATAGTGATCCCCAGGGTAATGCCACAAGCGGCCTGGGCATAAATAAGCATAATATCAAGACAAGTGTCTATGATCTCCTCATCGACGAAATCGATCCCAACCCAATAATTATAAGTACCGGAATCGATAATTTGTCACTGATCCCCTCTACTCTCAGCCTTACCGGCGCTGAGGTTGAGCTCGTCGGTATCATGGGTAGAGAGAATAGATTAAAAAAAGCGCTGGCAATATTGCTCAATACGTATGATTTTATACTTATCGATTGTCCGCCATCTTTAGGGCTTTTGACCGTAAATGCGCTTACCGCAGCAAATTCAGTGCTCATACCAATCCAGTGTGAATATTATGCTTTAGAAGGCTTAAGTCAGCTCGTAAATACTATTAACCTTGTCAAGGAGAATTTAAATTCCGATCTTGAGGTCGAAGGTGTTTTGCTTACAATGGCAGATTATCGCACTAATCTCACCAACGAAGTAATAAAAGAGGCCAGAAATTATTTTAAAAGCAAAGTCTATCAAACCGTAATACCTAGAAATATACGTCTTACCGAAGCGCCTGGATTTGGTAAACCAATTGCATTATATGATAAAAATTCAATAGGGGCACAAAAATATCAGGAATTTACCAATGAATTATTAGGGGTTAAGAAAGAAAGTTTAATGACAGAAAAGGCTAACATATTGCCTAACAACGAATTAGAAAAAGTTATTGAGGAGGAAATTAAATAATGGAAAAGCGAGCTTTAGGTAGGGGGCTAGAAGCGTTAATTCAACCAAAAGAAATCGATGCGGCTTCTCAGCCACAGGAGCGAATTTTACAGATTGCCACATCAGAGATCCAGACCAATAAATATCAGCCGCGGCTCGGATTCGATCAGGAGAAGTTGGGCGATCTGATGAATTCGATAAAAGAGAAGGGGGTTGTACAGCCGGTTCTTGTACGCAAGACGCCGGCAGGTTATGAGTTGATAGCAGGTGAACGCCGGCTCAGGGCGGCAAAAAATCTGGGCATGGAAAAGATACCCGCCATCGTGAAGAACGTAGCCGATATCGATATGCTGGAGATATCGTTGATCGAAAATATACAACGCGAAGAATTGAACCCGATGGAAGAGGCCTTTGCTTTCCAGAAATTTATTACGGATTTCGACTACACGCAGGAGCGGATCGCCACAGCGCTCGGCAAGGACCGCTCGACAATAGCCAACACCATAAGGCTCCTGGGTCTTCCGAAGAAGGTGCAGGAGTATATTTCCAAAAATGCCATCACGGCCGGACATGCCAGAGCGATCCTTTCTCTCCCGACGGAAACGGCGCGGCTTAGGCTTGCCGACACGATTATAAAGAGAGGGCTCTCTGTCAGGGAGGCAGAGAAAGCGGTGGCGCGGCGAGCGCTTAAGACCACGGATCCGGTGAAGACTAGGGACCAGAGCATATTGGAGATAGAGAATAAGCTGCAGCAGCTCCTCGGTACGCGGGTGAGGATATTCCATGGCAGCAAGCGGGGGCGCATACAGGTCGAATACTATTCCAATGAGGACCTGAACCGCATCCTGGACATCGTCCTGGCCAAACGAGAATCCTGAAAATACATCGCCTTAAATCTTCTTGACTAACCAATACATAATCAATACAATATAGTATTCATCATAAAGGATATAATATATGACACAACAAACGCTGGTTCTTATAAAACCTGATGGGTTGAAAAAATCCCTCACCGGTAATATACTGACGCGCCTTTCGGAGACAAAGCTGGATATAATAGCCTCTAAGATCGTCCAGGTCTCCCGCGAACTGGCCGAAGAACACTATATTGCGCTCAAAGACAAACCGTTTTTCCCGGATCTCGTAAAATATATAATGGGTGAGTATCACAAAAAGAAAGTGATGGCGCTTATCTACTGGGGCGACGATGCCATCGACAAGGTTCGTAAGATATGCGGTGCTACTAACCCCGAAGAGGCCGACTCAATCTCCATACGCGGGGCTTACGGCAGGATAACGACAAAAGGAGTTTACGAAAACGTTATACACGCCTCGGCGAATATGGCGGATGCGGAAAGAGAGATAAAGCTCTGGTTCGCTCCGGACGAAGTTATAGTCGAAAATATGTATCCGACCAAAGTAGTAAAAACTACGTGCGAAAATAGGGTGTGGGCGTAGCTGACTGGGAATGCATGAGCGCCGCCGGCCGTTCGTATATCGCACAGCATGCTTTCCACGCACAACGCACAACGAAAGAGGATCTATGATCTGTTCAATGACGGGTTTTGGTAAGGGGGAGGAGCGTTTTAAATCGGGGAAGGTTACCGTCGAGATAAAGACGGTAAACCACAAATTTTTCGACGCTACGCTGAAACTGCCCAACGGCATAAGCGCTTTCGAGGATAAAATAAAAGAGATACTCCAGAAGAAAATAAAGAGGGGCAAGGTTAATTTAAACCTGACCTATGACGGCGTTCTCCTGAAAGCGGACAGGATATCTATAAACAAAAAAGCCGCAAAAAATTATCACGACGCTTTGGAAGGCCTGAAAAAGGATCTCGGTCTCAGGGAAGAGATAAGCATGAAAGACATAATAAGCCTGCCGGGCGTATTGAGCTTCGATTCCCTGGAAGAAGGTCTTGCGGCATTCTGGCCCAGGATAAAGAAGGCGCTCGATATGGCCATAGATAAGCTCATTATTGACAGGGAGAAAGAGGGTAAGGCGCTCTATCGCGACCTTATCTCCAGGACAAAGAAGATAGCGGTAATGCTCAAGGTCATAAAATCGCGCTCACATCTTAATATCGATGAATACAGGAAGAGATTTGCGGATAGAGTGAAAGACCTGACGGGCGGCAGGGAGATAGACATGGGCAGATTGGAAATGGAAGTGGCGATATTCGCTAAAAATAGCGACATCTCCGAAGAGGTAACGAGGCTTGACAACCACCTTTGCAATTTCAACAAGACCATCTCCGTCGGGGGCGAAGTGGGCAAGAAGATAGACTTTATAGCCCAGGAGCTTCACCGCGAGATAAATACAATAGGCTCTAAGGCAAGCGATTTTAAGATATCCAAGAACGTTATAGAGATAAAAGGCGAAATAGAGAAAATACGCGAACAGGCCAAGAACCTAGAATGAACGCAAAACCTCGCAAAAACCCAACTCTTAACTTAGAGAGGTTCCGCGAAGCTAAACTGTTTGTTGTTTCCGCCCCGTCCGGATCCGGCAAGACCACTTTATGCAATAAAATTCTGGAAGACAAATTGGCCCTTGAACGTTCCGTTTCCATGACGACGAGGCCGCCCCGTCCGGGAGAAGAGGATGGGGTGGATTATCATTTCGTTTCGGAAAAGTATTTCAAACAGACCGTAAAGAAAAACGGTTTTTTGGAATGCGAAGAAAATTTTGGTTATCTTTATGGAACGCCCAGGGCTTTTATTGAAGATGCTCTGGATAAGGGCACGAGCGTTCTTTTGAGTATAGACGTAAAAGGCGCGATGAAGGTGAAGAAAGAATACCCGGGTGTAAGCGTCCTGATATTCATAATGCCGCCTTCCATAGACGCGCTTGAGCGGCGGCTGCATTTCAGGAGATCGGAAGACCGCCGCGCGATTTTAACCAGGTTGAAACTGGCCAAGAAGGAAATAGCGTATAAAAAACGTTACGATTACACGATAATAAACGACCGGCTGGACGCTGCGCATCGAAAGCTAAAAAAAATAATCGTATCGGAATTAGCCTTACCAAGAAAGGTGGAATAGAATGCAGATTTTCGATCTAGAGAAATTATTGAACAAAGTCGGCAGCATGTATAAACTCGTTGTGCTGACGGCGCTGCGAGCCGTGGAGCTGGGCGACGGGGCGGCAAACCTGACGGGGGATAAGCAGGATAACAAGGTGATAAATATGGCCCTTAAAGAGATAGAAGAAGGTAAGATCGAATATAAGGTAAAAGAGAAAAAACAATGAAGATGGGAAAACCCGTTATATTGGGTATCACCGGAAGTATAGCGGCATACAGAGCTTGCGACATAATAAGCAAGTTGAGGAAAGAGGGCATAGAGGTCCAGCCTATATTGACAAAAGAGGCGATGGAATTTATAACGCCTCTTTCCGTCCAGACGCTTTCGCGTAACAGGGTAATCACGGATATGTTCGCCCCGGCGGAAGAATGGAGCCCCGTCCACACATCGATCGCGGACAGGGCCGGGCTTATCCTGATAGCGCCCGCTACCGCCAATATAATAGGTAAGCTGGCCGGAGGTATATGCGACGACATTTTGAGTTGCGTCGTCTTCGCGACGCGGGCCCCTGTTTTGATAGCGCCCGCCATGAACGAGGCTATGTACGGGCACAAAATAGTACGGGCAAACATCGCTAAACTGGAAAAGATAGGATATAAATTCGTCGGACCCGTAAAAGGATACCTGGCCTGCGGGCATGAAGATATGGGCCACATAGCGCCGACCGAAGCTATAATAAAAGAGGTTAAAAGGCTCTTGCAATGAAGATCCTCGTAACAGCAGGCCCTACCCGCGAAAAGATCGATCCCGTCAGGTTCATATCAAATTACTCTACCGGGAGATTTGGATATGAAATTGCCGCAGAGGCGGCTCGCCTCGGCCACGACGTGACCCTGGTTTCCGGGCCAACAGCCCTTGAATTTCCGCGCGGCGTAAAGGGGATCAGGGTAGAGAGCGCGCTCGAAATGAAGCGCGCGGTGACGGAAAGGGCGAAGCGGGGCGTATGCGTCATAATGGCTGCAGCGGTTTGCGACTGGAGAGTAGCTGAACCGGGCCGGAATAAGATAAAGCGGCATGGGAAAGACAGGCTGATTAAACTTAAAGAGAACCCTGACATCCTTGCCGGGCTCGGCAAGAATAAAAAAGGATTATTGGTCGGTTTTGCGCTCGAGACCGGGGCGTTGGAAAGAAATGCCCTGGCAAAACTGAAGAAGAAAAAAGCCGATATCATCATTGCCAATAGAATTGCGGGGAATTCAGGGCCATTTGGCAATGGGCTCACGGATATATTGATAATGGACAGCCGTTTCGGTAAAAGCATCTATCGCCGCAGGACCAAAAAGGCGCTGGCCAAGATTATCCTTGACAAGATCTCAAATTTTAAGATATAGTCGATCCCTCGACGCGGATAGCGTTTTCGCCGTGTCCTTGCTCGGGATTGATCCTGAGCATTGCCGAAGGATCAAAATTTAATGCTAAAATCAAGGGCTTTTACCATTATAGAAGTATTGATTGTGGCCTGTGCCGTCCTGGCCATGATAATGGTCCTTGCGCCATTTGTGCATATGACCAAAAATTATGCAAACAGAGTATATTGTGCTAACAACTTGCGGCAGATAAGCTTAGGATTGCATAAATATGCGCGTGATCATAAAGGCGTTTTCCCGGAAAACCTGGGGATACTATACCCTAATTATGTAAATAACGGGATAATATTCGATTGCCCGGGCAGGAAGGGTATCACAGACAAAAGCGGCCCGGACTATATTTATAATGCGGCCCTGACGGAAAAATCGGCGCCGGATGAGATTATCGTACAGGACCAGGAAGTAAATCACCCGAAGTCCGGCAGGAACATAGCCAGGGTTGGCGGTTCGGTTGAGTGGGTTGGCGCCAGGTGAAGCCCTTCGGCCGTTTCTATTTGGCTTAAAAAACGGCGCGGTAGCCAAGCGGTAAGGCAGGAGCCTGCAAAGCTCTTATACAGCGGTTCAATTCCGCTCCGCGCCTCCATTCTGCTACGCCCGTCAGCAGTCAAACTGAGGTAGGGCGAAGCTCTACCGGAATTTAACCGTAGAAGAGCGAAGCAGGGCAATAAAGAGATAAGTTTATCCCGCTGCCCAACACCCCGGTCTTTAGACCGGGAATAGATGAAGGCGGGGAAATCCAAACCACGAGATCATGCGGGCGAGTGGTGGAATGGCATACACGAAGGACTTAAAATCCTTTGGCCGTAAGGCCTTGAGGGTTCAACTCCCTCCTCGCCCACCATTCTGCTACGCCCGTTGGTAGTCAGACTGAGGTAGGGCTTCGCCCAGCACCCGAGCAAAGCGAGTGGTGCTGGGTACATGTAGGCAGAATGCTCCTTACGAAACTCTACTGGAGTTGGCGGGATGAGTCTTTTTTGGCAGTAATCGTATAATTGTGGGCAGCTAGCTCAGTTGGTTAGAGCACTACCTTGACATGGTAGGGGTCACAGGTTCGAGTCCTGTGCTGCCCACCATGAACCTGAGCCCCGAAGGGGCGAATGGTTCATGGCACAGCCCGCCGTGTACCTGAGCGAAGCGAATGGTACGCGGCCATGTAGTAATTTTTGTGAGTGGTGAATGCCCTGTACCGGAGGCACGAAGTGCCGACTGGTACAGGGCAAACGCTCGGGATTCGCAGAAATTGTTCAGGCAAAATGCTCCTTACGAAGCGTAACCGGTGTTATGCAGTAGAAGCGCGAAGCAGAGCAGAATAAAAGGAATACGCATGGACTTACCTACACTAAGACATTCGACGGCACACGTTATGGCGCAGGCGGTGAAGAGTCTGTGGCCGGATGCTAAACTCGGCATCGGTCCGTCTATCGAGGACGGATTCTATTATGACTTCGACAAAGAGGATCCGTTCGAGCCCGAGGACCTGGATCTTATAACGGAGAGGATGCGCGAGATCATAAAGAAGAACTATAAGTTCGAAAAGAAAGAGATGAAGAAGCCCGAAGCGGTCAAGCTCTTCAAGAAGATGAAAGAGAAATATAAGATAGAATTGATCGAAAGGATCCCGGAGGATATGGTAACTATTTACCAGGATGGAGATTTCATAGATCTCTGCCGCGGGCCACACATAGGATCGACAGGCGAGATAAAGGCCTTTAGACTCCTTTCGATTGCCGGCGCGTACTGGCACGGGATCGAGACGAACCCCATGCTCCAGCGTATATACGGAACGGCCTTCGAAACGGAGAAGGAGCTCGAAGATTATCTGACGCTTCTGGAAGAGGCCAAGAAGAGGGACCATAGAATCCTCGGTAAGCAGCTGGAATTTTTCAGCCTGAATGAAGAGGTCGGGCCAGGGCTGGTTCTTTACCACCCTAAAGGCGCGCGCCTGCGGAGCATCATAGAAGACTATATAAAGAGAGAACACCTGAAGAGAGGCTACGAGCTCGTCTTGGGCCCTCACATCATGAAGAGCGACATCTGGATCGAGTCGGGCCATTACGATTATTACAAAGAGAATATGTATATATTCAAGATCGAGAGCCAGGAATATGCCATAAAACCCATGAACTGTCCGGGACACATACTGGTTTACAGGTCAAAGACCAGAAGTTATAGGGACCTGCCCTTAAGGTATTTCGAGCTGGGCACGGTATATAGGAACGAAAAGTCCGGCGTTCTCCACGGCCTATTGCGTGTCAGGGGTTTTACGCAGGACGACGCGCACATATTCTGTTTGAGGGAACAGGTAGAAGATGAGATAATAAAGGTCATAAATTTCGTGATAGATACCTTGAACGTATTCGGGTTCGAAGATTTTTCCGTCGAAGTATCGACGCGTCCGGAAAAATCGATAGGCAACGACAAGGATTGGGAAGCGGCCGAACGGGCGCTCATCCAGGCGCTGAAACGCAAATATTTAAATTACACGATAAACGAAGGCGATGGAGCCTTCTACGGACCAAAGATAGACATCAAACTGAAGGATGCCTTGAAGCGCGAGTGGCAATGCGCTACGATACAGTGTGACTTTGCCCTGCCGGAGAGGTTCGACCTTAAATATATAGGAGCCGACGGCAAGGAGTACAGGCCGATAATGCTGCACAGGGTCATCCTCGGGTCTCTGGAGAGATTCATGGGGGCGCTGATAGAACATTTCGCGGGAGCGCTTCCTTTATGGCTTGCGCCCGTGCAATGCATTATAATTCCCGTATCCGAGAAGGCGCTCGCTTATTCCAAAAAGATAGAATCGGCGCTGCTCGAGAAAGAGATGAGGGTGTCGCTGGATGCGAGAAACGAAAGGCTGCAGAAAAAGATACGCGATGCCGAGATCGGGAAGATACCTTACATGATAGTTATCGGCGAGAAAGAAGCGGCCGGGGATGTCCTGTCGATAAGATCAAAAGCGCAGGGCGATATGGGCATTTTGACCCTGGAAGAGTTTACCCAGATGGTAGAGAAAGAGATAAAAGAGAAAGTGAGGTGATCAAGCATCGCAAAAAAAGACCTTAGAATAAATAACCGGATCAGAGTTAGGGAGGTAAGAGTTGTCGGAGAAGCCGGCGAGCAGTTGGGAGTTCTCCCCACAGCCGATGCGCTTAAAAGAGCCGAAGAGGCCGGATTAGATTTAGTAGAAGTGGCCCCGACGGCAGTTCCGCCTGTTTGCAGGATAATGGATTACTCGAAGTATAAGTACGAACAGGAGAAACGGGAAAAAGAAGCGCGGAAGAAACAGAAGATCGTGCATATAAAAGAGATACGGCTGGGACCCAAGATCGGCGAGCACGATTATCAGTTCAAACTGCGGAATCTCGAAGACTTCCTGAAACGCGGCGACAAGGTGAAGATCTCGATGATGTTCAGGGGTAGAGAGATGGCACATGTCGACCTTGGCAGGAAGATCCTGGAGAGGCTGTCGAGCGACATCTCCCAGATAGGCGAGATAGAGGAACCTCCCAGACAAGAAGGCCGGTTTATAAATATGGTGATCAGAGCGAAGTAAGATCGAACTGTAAAATACGAAATCCGAATACCGGGATTCGAAACAAGTGCTAAATTCGAATTTTCAAAATTGGAATTTGTTTCGTATTTTGGATTTAGTATTTATGCGGATATAAATAGGAGAAATAACATGCCTAAACTTAAGACCAATAGAAGTGTCAAAAAACGGATGAGGACAACAAAGTCGGGCAGGATAAAACGGTTCAAGGCCAACAAGAGCCATCTATTGACCGGGAGGAGCGCAAAGAGGAAGAGGCATCTGAGCAAGGCAGGATTTGTCGCGAAAGGTTTTGAAGACGCGATGAATAAGTGTTTGCCATATGGAGCGTAAAGGGGGATAAAAATGTCACGAGTAAAACACGCAGTCGCAGCTAAGAGGCGCAAGAAGAGAGTAATGAAGCTTGCCGAAGGCCAGTTCGGCGGCAGGTCGCGTTTCCATAAACGCGCCATGGAATCCGTGGCCAAAGGCATGATGTACAGCTATAGGGACAGGAAGGCGCGTAAGCGCGATTTCCGCTCGCTATGGATAATCAGGATCAACGCCGCGTGCAGGGAGAACGGGATATCGTATTCGCGGTTCATGCAGGGCCTTAAGAAGATAAAGGTCATGATCGACAGGAAGATTCTATCGGAACTGGCGGTATCCGACAAAAAGGCATTTACCAAACTGGTTGAGGCGGTCAAAACATAGATCGGGTTTATGAAAGAAGAGATAAAACAATTTGAAGCGGCCGCGCTCAAGGAGATAGAGTCTGCGGGCCATGCCAAAGAGACGCTGGAAGCGCTGCGCATAAAATATCTCGGAAGGAAGGGCATAGTTACGGAGCTATTCAAGCGAATGGCTCTTCTTCCGCCGGCCGAGAAGCCTGAGATGGGCGTTTTAGTAAACGCGCTGAAGAATACGATTACCGCTTTGCTCGACGGAAAAATGGTAAGCGCGGTCCTGTCCGAGGAAGAGAAAGACCGTATTGACGTAACCCTGCCCGGTATAGGTACAAGGCAGGGCAGGATACATCCGGTTGCCCGGACAATCAATCAGATATGCGACGTATTTATCTCGATGGGCTTTAAGATAGTCGATGGGCCCGAGATAGAGACGGAACATTACAATTTCGAAGCCCTCAATATACCGCTGGAACATCCTTCGAGGGATGCCTTTGATACCTTCTATCTAAAATCCGCCGAAAAGTATCTTCTGAGGAGTCACACCTCTCCGGTCCAGGCGCGTTTCATGGAGAAGAATAAACCGCCGTTTTCGATAATCGTCCCGGGCAAGGTTTATAGGCCCGACGCTACGGACGCTTCGCACTCTTTTATGTTCCACCAGATCGAGGGGCTTGCGGTAAGTGATGCTATAAAATTTTCCGATTTAAAAGGCGTGCTGGAAACATTCGCGAAACAGATGTTCGGTAAATCGACCAAAATGCGGTTTCGCCCGAGCTTCTTCCCGTTCACCGAGCCCAGCGCGGAGGTAGATATCTCCTGCAGGCTGTGTTCACCGGACGAACAACGCACAACGAAATGCAGTCTCTGCGGCGGCAAGGGCTGGCTCGAAATACTGGGGGCCGGAATGGTGAACCCCAAAGTCTTTAAAAATGTAGGTTACGACCCCGAAAAAGTAACCGGGTTCGCGTTCGGCATGGGTGTCGAACGTATCGCGATATTGAAATACGGGATAACCGATATAAGATTATTCTTCGAGAACGACGTCAGATTCCTGGAACAATTTTAACATTATGCGTATAAGTTACAACTGGTTAAAAGATTATATCGATCCTAACCTGGCGCCCGCGAAACTTGCGGAGACCCTGACAATGGCCGGGTTGACGACGGAGTCTGTCCAGCCATCCGGAGACGACCATCTGCTTGAGATCGAGGTTACCGCAAACAGGCCCGACTGGCTCTCCTATATAGGAGTGGCGCGGGAACTAGCCGCCATTACCGGCAATAAATTGACACTGCCGCCCTCCGCCGGAATAAACACTGCCGGTAAAAAGAGCGGCATAAAGATCGACATCGAGGAAAAATCACTGTGCCAGAGATATACCGCCAGAGTGATAAAAGATGTCGATGTGAAAGAATCGCCCGGACGCCTGAAGCGGAAGCTGGAAGCCATGGATTTAAGGCCGGTAAATAACGTAGTCGATATCACGAACTTTTGCCTTTTCGAGACCGGTGAGCCGATGCATGCATTCGACCTCGACAAGATCGACGGTGGCCAGATTATCATAAGGAGAGCGCGGAAAGGCGAGAAGATAGTTACGATCGACGGAGTCGAAAGGGAGCTTAACGATACCATCCTTGTCATAGCCGACAGATCCAGGCCCATAGCGATAGCCGGAGTCATGGGCGGTTTAAATACAGAAGTTACGGGCGCTACGAAGAATGTGCTTCTTGAAGCGGCATCCTTCGATCCTATTTCGGCAAGGAGAACGGCGAGAGCGCTCGGTATCTCCACCGAATCAAGTTACAGGTTCGAAAGAAAGGTGGACCTGGACAATATAGCGTCTGCTTCGGACAGGGCGACATCGCTTATATGCGAACTTGCTTCCGGCCAGGCATGCGAATTCATTGATATAGGCAAAAAATCAGCAGGGGGTAAGACGATTACGCTGAGGCTGCCGAAACTTGATGCGGTGTTAGGGCTGGAGATACCGCCTGCAAAAGTGAAAAAGATATCGGAATCACTCGGACTCAGGATAAAAAAATCGACCAAAGAGAGCCTTACGATGGATACCCCGCAATTCAGGTACGATCTGAATGCGGAGATAGATATAATAGAAGAGATAGCGCGCATATACGGTTATAACAGGATACCGAGCACCATACCGGCCGTCGTGGAACAAGACGAGAAGGTTCCCTTCGAGATGATGATCGAAAACAGGATACGCAGCCTTCTTGCGGGCTCCGGCGCCGACGAGATCATTACCTATAGCCTTCTTAGTAAGAATCTCCTGAAGATGGCTTCTTTAGAGGATACCCATGTCTCGGAGATAAAAAATCCTTTGTCGAGCGAGCAGGAGATCATGAGGCCAAGCCTGATGCCGGGGATGCTGGCATCCATCCTGTGGAACATCAATAGGAAGTCCAGGGATCTGGAGCTATTCGAGCTGGGTAAGATATACACTAAAACGTCGGAAAGAAGTTTCAATGAAACAAGGTGTCTTTCTATCGGCATCGCCGGAGAGATATCCGGATGGGCGCAAGGCGCCCGCCCTTGCGGGTTCTTTGACCTCAAGGGCGCGATCGAAACTGTCTTGTCGGAACTCGGGATAGATAATGCCGCATTTAAGCAGACGCGCATTGATGGCTATTCGCATTCATGCGCGGCTGTTATCGATATCAAAGGCAGCGAAATAGGCCGCGCGGGAGAGATATCGAAACAGGTCCTGCATAATTTCGACATCAAAGAACGCATATACTTTTGCGAGATCTCTTTAGACGCGCTCTTAAAGCACGCGAAACTGGAAAAGGTCTTTAAAGAGCTTCCTAAACACCCGTCGGTCTACCGCGATATGTCGCTGGTCGTCCCGAAAGAAGTTTTAAATGCGGACATAGTAGTTTTGGCCAGAGAGACTGCGGGGGCGATATTGCATGACATCCGGCTCATCGACAGATTCACAGGAAAGCAGATACCCGACGGAAAAGTGAGCCTTACCTACCGCCTGGAATACAGGATTCCGTCCAGGACGCTCGAAGAGAAAGAGGTCTCCGCGGTTCACGCAAATATTCTGCAGGCGCTTGAAAAAAGATATGGCGCAAGGCTCAGATAAACTCGCGCTTCCCCGATTTGTCTTTTGATAAATCCTGTGATATACTTAAATTTGAAGGACGATAGCAGTAATATCCCTGCGGTGCGCGTGATTGAACTGAAGAATCTTGAGCCAACAGTACCTTGAAAGGGAGCTTAACTGGATCTGTACTTCGGTACTTATTCGAGAGCTCCCACCTGATGAAAATCGGGGTCAAGATTAATCAATTTCACACGGCATTTGCGGGGATTTTTAATTTTCGATCCAGTAGTAGAGTGTGCTGTGCCGCCGCATCACATTCTTACAGCAGGAATCGAAGATAAAAAACCTTAGGAATACGGAAGAAGAATGGATCTATTTGAGAAGGATAAGAAAAGGCTGTCAGGGACAGAGCCCCTGGCAGTGAGGATGAGGCCGAGGAAGCTCGATGACTTTGTCGGCCAGGAGCACATCCTGGGGCCCGGCAAACTCCTGCGGCGGCTCATCGAATCCGACACCATATCCTCGCTCATACTATTCGGACCTCCCGGGTGCGGTAAGACGACCCTCGCCCTTATCGTAAGCGAAAGAACAAATTCACATTTCGAAAGAATAAACGCCGCATCGAATAACGTTGCCGATATGCGCCGCATAATAGATCAGGCGCATAAGCGTCAATCCCTCGACGGAAAACGGACCATCCTCCTGATAGACGAGATCCACCGTTTCAATAAAGCCCAGCAGGATGTGCTGATGCCCGACGTCGAGGCGGGGAACCCGGTCCTCATAGGCACTACCACCCACAATCCCTTCTTCTACGTGAACGCGGCGCTCCTCTCCAGATCCCAAGTATTCGAATTCAAAAATCTTTCCGAAGAAAATATAGCGGCTATTTTAAAAAAGGCTCTTTCCGATAAAGAGAACGGTCTTGGCAAGACGGCGGTCGAGATAGACGAAAAGGCATTGCGGCATCTTGCAAAAATTTCCGAGGGCGACGCGAGAAGAGCGCTTTCAGCCCTTGAAGTAGGGGTCCTGACCACGCCGCGGGCAAAAGACGGGAAGCTGCGTTTCACGTTAAAAGCGGCGGAGGAATCGATCCAGAAGAAGGCCGTCTTATATGATAAGGACGAGGATGGGCATTACGACACGATATCGGCATTTATAAAATCTATGCGTGGTTCCGATCCGGACGCAGTTCTGTATTGGCTGGCGAAGATGATACACGCCGGCGAGGATCCGCGATTCATAGCCAGAAGGATAGTAATATGCGCGGCGGAAGATGTCGGCCTTGCCGATCCGCAGGCGCTTATCCTTGCCAATGCGGCGCTCCAAGTATCGGAATTTGTCGGCATGCCGGAGGCGCGTATACCGCTTGCCGAGGCCGCCATATACGTGGCATGCGCGCCTAAATCCAATGCGGGCTACCTCGGTGTCGAATCGGCCCTAAAAGACGTGGCGGAGGGCAAGACGCTCGAAGTGCCGGCGCACCTTAAAGATGCCAATCTCGACGGCGACGCCTTCGGCCACGGCAAAGGCTACAAATACGCGCATGATTTCAAAGATCATTACGTAAAACAGGAGTATAAACCTTCAGAGACAAAATACTATTTCCCGACGGAGATGGGTTACGAGAAGAAGATAAAAGAGTGGCTGGAGAGACTGAAAAAAGGCGAGTAACTTTTCGGCTTAAGAAGTGTCCCCTCTCGGGGCTGTGCCTCGCAGGGACGCGCAATTTTCAGCCATGTGAAAATTGCGCTCCGTAAAAGTTCTCGTACGCTGCCTCGAACTTTTAAGGCCCTGCTCGGCACGAGCCCCTCGGGGGCCCCTTCGGCAGAGCCGAAAAGTTTCAGAGACAGTTTATTTTTTTATTCTAAAAGCGCTGGATCACTAACAGAGTGAAATGAGTGCGTGGTATAATAAAAATGAATTTTTGATCTACGCGCCAAGGTAAAACCTAAAACTCAAGTTATGTGCGCGCAATAAAAATGTTAGGTTTTTCGACGAACAAAAAACCGACCCTGACCATAACGAGAGAGGGGTGGGGAAACATTTTTCTTGCCACCTTTTTAGGTGGTTGCGCGAACATAACGAGTTTTAGGTTCTAACTGGAGAGATATGAATAAAAAGTGCATAGCGATGCTATCGGGGGGCCTTGACAGCATATTGGCCATAAAGCTGATGCAGGAGCAGGGTGTTGAGGTTCAGGCGGTCAATTTTTCGATCGATTTCTGCGCGTGCATCATGCAAAATGGCGAGAACGTCGCGACAAAGGGCGCGCGGGCGCTCGATGTGCCGCTTAGAATAGCCGATATTACGGAAGAGTATATAGACGTACTAAAAAATCCTAAGCACGGCTACGGCGCCAATATAAATCCCTGTATAGACTGTAAGATATTCATGCTCAAGAAGGCAAAAGAGATGATGCCGGAATTCGGCGCGTCATTTATTGTTACAGGTGAAGTCCTGGGTGAGCGGCCAATGTCCCAGAGATTGGACGCGCTGAACATTATCACCAGGGATTCGGGATTAAAAGGGCTTCTCTTGAGGCCGCTTTCGGCAAAACTTTTGGACCCGACGATCCCTGAAAAAGAAGGCGTCGTCGATAGAGAAAGGCTTCTCGATATTTCGGGCAGGTCGCGTAAGCCCCAATTTGCGCTTGCCCTGAGATATGGCATAAAAGAATATCCCAATCCTGCCGGAGGGTGCCTTTTAACGGATCCCGGCTTCACCAACCGGGTAAAAGACCTTATAAAACATAATGCGCTTACCGTGGATAACCTGAAATTCTTGACCGTAGGCAGGCACTTCAGGCTTTCGCCTTTGGCGAAACTTGCCGTCGGAAGAGATCGGGCGGAGAACGAAATCCTGACGGCTATGGCCAAGGCCCAGGATGTATTTTTTAAATTAAAAGACCATCAGGGGCCGCTGGCAGTGTTGCGCGGCGAACATGACGACAATACCATTGCGCTTGCCGCAAACATTATGGCGTACCATACAAAATTCAGGAACGAGCTGTCTTTGGATGTCAATTATTGGAAGAGCGATACCCGGGATAAAAAGACGGTATCTGTGAAACCTGCCGGCCCCGAAGAAGTGGAGCGGCTAAGGTTGTAAAATCATTTGACACCATAGAATAGTTATGTTGTAATCGTATCACATAGCGGAGAGGCCGTAGTGCGGTCTGAGAGTTCTGCGATCAAGCAGATTATCCGATGAACCTGTTCGCCATCGCCTTAAGCGAGTGGCGAAATCTCGACAAACAGTTATTGGAATTCGGTTTGTCGGAATCTGGATCATGCCAGCGTAGGGAGTTGAAGATAGGCCCTTATGCCCCGGCATAGGGGTTTTTTATCATATGAAAATAAAAGATCGTAATTTATACCTTATATTGAGCGAAGACTGCGGCAGGGGAAGGCCTGCATGCGAGATCGCCAGGCTTGCCGTCTCCGGCGGTGTTGATATGCTGCAGATGAGAGAGAAAGCCAGGCCGCGCGGTGAACTCGTAAAGATGGGACGCGAATTGCAGGCTATTTGTCAGAAAAATAACGTGAAATTTATCGTTAACGACGATCCTGCCATTGCAAAAGAGACAGGGGCGGACGGTGTCCATCTGGGCCAGGAGGATTTAAAAAACCATAACGCGAAACAGGCGCGTAGACTGCTTGGGCCGGATAAGATAATAGGCGTCTCCACGCATTCACCCGGTCAGTTTGAAGAAGCGAACGCAGGAGATTTCGACTATATCGCCTTCGGGCCGATATTCCCTACGAAGACAAAAGATTATTTTATCGGCGCGGATGATATTGAAAAGATAATGAGGATAGCCAGGAAGCCGGTTGTATTCATAGGCGGAATAAATCTCGGGAACATCGACGATATTTTGCAGAAAGGCGGCCGGAACATAGCGTTAATAAGAGCAATTCTTGAAGCGGATGATATATTTAAAACAACAAAACGTTTTAAAGAAAAACTGGAGCGTGTAAAATGAAGATAAAGATTAACGGCAAAGAAGAAGTTGTGGATAAACAGGAAAACATAGCCCGGCTCGTATCTAGTAAAGGCTTCGTGCCGGAGCATATAGTTGTGGAGCACAACCTGCGGATTGTGCCTAAAGAGGAGTGGGGCAAAACCGCGCTTCGGGAAAACGACAATGTCGAAATAGTGAGTTTTGTAGGAGGTGGATAGAGTGGAAGATATTCTAAAGATCGGCGGTAAAAACATTAAGAACAGGCTCTTCATCGGGACGGGCAAGTTTTCCGCTTATGAACTGATGAAACGCGTGCTCGAAGAGAGCGATGTCGACGTCACGACAGTAGCGCTCCGCAGGGTTGACAATGAGGCCGCATCGGAAAATATACTCGATTATATACCGAAAAAGTGCATACTCGTCCCGAATACCTCCGGCGCAAGAAATGCGGACGAAGCGGTGAGGATAGCGAGGTTGTCGCGGGCGGCCGGATGCGGTAATTGGGTAAAGATAGAAGTCATCCAGGACAATAAATACCTGCTGCCGGATAATTCCGAAACTTTGAAGGCAACGGAAATTCTAGCTAAGGAAGGGTTTGTGGTATTGCCTTACATGAGCCCGGACCTTTCGATGGCGCGAAGGCTGGTAGACGCCGGCGCCGCGGCAGTGATGCCGCTTGGTTCGCCCATAGGCAGCAATCGCGGGTTCAGGACCAAAGAACTGGTTGAGATACTGGTCAGCGAAATAAAGATACCGGTGATAGTCGATGCCGGGCTCGGTACCCCGTCGAGCGCATGCGAATGTATGGAGACCGGATGCGCCGCCGTCCTGGTCAACACGGCTATCGCTATCGCGCAGGATCCTGTTGCAATGGCAAAGTCCTTTAGCGATGCGGTTGGAGCGGGCCGGCTCGCGTATAATGCCGGCATGCCGCAGAGCACAAAAGATGCCAAAGCATCGTCGCCGCTAACAGGATTTTTAAGGAACGAATGAGTTTCTACGAAATATACTCCCGGTATAAAGATACCGATAATGCCTTTGGTCTCGTCTCTTCCAGAGATGTTGAAAGGGCCCTGGCCGCAAGAAATCCCGATATAAGTCATTTCATGGCTTTATTATCGCCTGAGGCCGAACGGCACCTCGAAGAGATGGCCCTAAAGTCCCGCGAGATGACGCTTCGTTATTTCGGGAAGACGATACAGCTCTACACACCGCTGTACCTGTCCAACTACTGCGAAAATAGGTGCGTATATTGCGGTTTTAGCGCCGCCAACCGGATAGAAAGGCGGCGCCTTACCCCGGCGGAGGTAGAAAACGAAGCCCGGGCTATCGCTTCAACAGGATTACAACACATCCTTGTGCTGACAGGTGAGTCTCGGACCATGAGCCCCATCTCCTATATAAAAGAATGCGTAAAGGTATTGGCGGAATATTTTAGCTCGATCTCCATCGAAATATATGCTCTTAGTGAAAGTGAATACGCCGGACTTGTATTGGAGGGTGTGGATGGCCTTACGATATACCAGGAGGCTTACGATGAAGAAGTATACAAGAATATACATCCTGCCGGCCCGAAGAGCGATTATGCCTTCAGGCTGGCGGCGCCCGCCAGAGGCGCCGGGAGCGGTATGCGTAACGTAAATATAGGCGTTCTCCTCGGACTCGACGAATGGAGAAGAGAGGCATTCTGGCTCGGGCTCCACGCGAAGTACCTCCAAGACATGTTTCCCGGTGTGGAGATAGGGGCGTCGCTGCCCAGGATGCGGCCGCACGAGGGGGCGTTTACAGTGCCGCACAAAGTAGACGATAAGGTCATGGTGCAGATAATAACGGCCTTAAGGATATTCTTACCCAGGATCGGGATATCCATGTCGACGCGGGAAGACGCTAAGTTCAGAGAGAATCTCATCGGTATCGGGCTCACGCGCATATCGGCGGGTTCCTCTACTTATGTCGGGGGACACTCGGCCTGTTTACACGATTCGAAAAATCTCCCGCAATTTGAGATATCGGACAAAAGGAGCGTTGCTGAAATAATGGCCATGCTGGAACAGAAAGGCTACCAGCCGGTTTTAAAAGACTGGCTCCATATATGAACGAATTCTACGAAAATTTAATTAAAAAGCTGGGCAAAGAAAATTTCGAAAAGGTCCAAAAGACCAGGATCGGCCTAGCCGGCCTGGGCGGACTCGGTTCTAATTGCGCGCTTTCGCTCGTCAGGGTCGGTTTTAAAAAATTCACCCTGGTCGATTTTGATTCTATAGATTATTCTAATCTCGACCGGCAGTTCTTTTTTTTAGACCAGGTCGGAGAGGATAAGACAAAAGCGCTTGAGGCCAATTTGCGAAAAGTCAACCCCGATATCGATATAAAGAGTGCGAAAAAAATAGTAGAGAAGGAGAATGTCGCAAGCCTGTTCGGAGATTGTGATGTCGTGGCGGAATGCTTCGATAGGGCAGAGCATAAGAGGATGCTCGTCGAAGAGCTCCTGAAACTCGGCAAATTTGTCGTCTCTGCTTCCGGCCTTGGCGGCATAGGTTCAAGCGATGAGATAAAGGTCCACAGGATGAAGAAGAACCTCGTAATGATAGGCGACCTTAAATCCGACATTTCGTCGAAACCCGCACTTTCCCCCAGGGTGAATATAGCGGCCGCAAAACAGGCGGATGCCATCCTTGAATACATAATAAGTCGATGAATTTTTTTATTCTAATTGTAAACCATATATGATAATATAGTTTACAATGAAGACCGAGTATAAAAAAATACGTTCGCTCATCAAGCTTCCGCTGTCTAAACTTGCGGCAATGGCCGATAAAGTGAGGGCCAAAAACATAGGCGCGCGGCTCGAGCTTTGTACGATACTGAACGCGAAATCAGGTTCATGCGCGGAAGACTGTAAATTCTGCGCCCAGTCCTGCCGCCACGCAGCAGGTATAGAAACTTATCCTCTAAAAACTAACGATGAGATCTTTGCCGCGGCCGTTACGGCGAAGAAGACCGGGGCCGAACGCTTCGGCATCGTTACAAGCGGAAATACGCTTACTAAAAAAGAATTACAAAGACTCGCCGTCTGCATATCGGAGATCAGGTCCAGGGCCGGCATAAAGGTTTGTGCCTCACTGGGCTCACTCGACGAAAAAAACTTAAGGCTCTTAAAAAGAGCAGGGGCGAGCCGCTACCATCACAATATCGAAACATCCCCCCGGTATTTCCGCAAGATCGTAACTACCCATACTTTCGAAGAGCGGCTTGAAACTATCAAAGCCGCGAAAGCCGCCGGGCTCGAAGTCTGCTCCGGGGGCATTATAGGCATGGGTGAGACATGGGAAGACAGGATCCAGATGGCGCTTATATTAAAGAAGCTGGGTGTCGATTCGGTCCCGATAAATATATTGGTCCCGATAGGCGGCACGCCGCTTGAAGGGAAAAGCAGGATCTCCTGCACAGATGCCATAAAGACGATAGCGATCTATAGAATAATATTGAAAGGGAAAACGGTAAAATTGGCTGCGGGCAGAGAAACTATCTTAAAGGATTTTCAGGCCGCCGCCTTTATGGCCGGTGCCAATGGGATGCTTGTCGGAGGATATCTTACCGTAAAAGGAAGGGAGCCCTCCGAAGACCGGGAGCTCGCCAAAGAGATAAAAGAATTATGGAAAGAATAGAATTTTTTTTAAAAGAGAGAAACAGGGAAGGCCTTCTTCGAAGATTGAGGCCTGCCACGGCAAGAAAGGGCGGTAAGATATGCTTCGGTAAAAAAGAGTATATAGATCTCTCTTCAAATGATTATCTTGGTCTCTCCAGCCACCCGAAATTAATAGAAGCTGTCCTCGCGTCGGCCGCAGCCTACGGTGTCGGCGCGTCGGCATCGCGCCTATTAAGCGGCGATCTCGAGATATACCACCGTTTGGAGGAGCGGATAGCAAAATTCAAAGGAAAAGAAGCCGCGCTCGTATTTAACACCGGCTATCAGGCGAACGTCGGGGTCTTAAGCGCTCTATATGGAGAGGGTGACTGCATATTTTCCGATAAATTGAATCACGCGAGCATTGTTGACGGTCTCGCGCTCTCCGGAGCCAGGTTTTTCAGATTTTCCCATAACGATATGGAACATCTCGAACTGCTTCTTTTAAAAGAACGCCCCAAATTTAAAAACGCGCTTATCATAACCGAAACGATATTCAGCATGGACGGCGACAGGCCGGATCTTAAGGGTCTCGTTGCGCTTAAAGAGAGATTTGGATGCGCCCTCATGGTCGATGAGGCTCACGCAACAGGAATATTCGGTAAAAATGGCTCAGGGATGGTTGAGGAAGAGGGTCTCGCGGATAAGGTAGACCTCATCATGGGCACGTTCGGCAAGGCCCTGGGCAGCTTTGGCGCATATATCGCCTCGTCCGGGGCTATGATCGAATATATGGTAAACAAGTGCAGGAGTTTTATATATTCCACGGCGTTACCGCCTGTCGTGATCGCATGTAACATTGCGGCTATCGAACTGATAAAAGAGGAGCCTTTCCGCAGGGTCGAACTTTTAAATAAGGCCGGGCATTTTCGCGGGCTATTGAAAGAAAAAGGGCTCGAGATAAAAGGAACGTCTCAAATCGTCCCTGTTATTGTCGGCGAGAACCGGGCTGCGGTAAAGATGGCCGAGGCCCTTCAGGCGAAAGGTTATTGGGCGCTCCCGATAAGGCCTCCCACAGTGCCTAAGGGCGAGGCGCGCCTTAGATTTTCGCTCGTCTTCGACCACGATGACGCGATATTAGAAAGACTGGCAGATGACATCGCTAATATCCGGATTTAAATTGATCCACAGGGGTTTTGAAGAGACGATCCTTCTTCTCCCGGGATGGGCGGCTGATCACAGGATCTTCGGTCCGCTCGGCCTCGGATTTAATTATCTATTGCCCACCAGGCTTTTTATGCCGGATTTTGAGAACGCTCTTCTGGAAAGCCTCGCAAAAGAATCTCTGAAAACGATATTGATACTGGGCTCTTCTATGGGCGGATTTTTGGCCGCAGATTTCGCGGCCCGGCATCCGGAATGTGTAAAACACCTTACCCTGGTAGGGATGAGAAAGAGATATGACCAAGACGGTATTGAAAAGATAAAAGGATACCTGACGGCCAACAGGACAGGCTATCTATATAAGTTTTACCATGCATGCTTTTCGCCCGGCGAGGGAGAATATCTGGCCATCTTTAAAAAAGGGCTTATGAAAAGTTATTTAAAAGAGCTCTCAACGGACGAACTTCTGGCGGGGCTCGATTATTTAGCCGGGGCCCGGCTCGATCTAAAAGCGCTTCAAAATATCAAAGCACGTTTTATACACGGCGGCGGCGACAGGATCGCGCCGGTCGAAGAGATGGCAGGGACAGGCGGCCTTGTGGTTTTAAAGGGCGCAGGCCACCTTCCATTTTTGCGGACCGATTTTAAGGAGGTATTTTATGGCAGCAAGACCGGATAAGACGGTAGTGGCAAATAATTTTTCGCGATATGCCGATTCATACGATATGCACACCGCTGTCCAAAGTGAAGCCGCCGGTATGCTGGCAAAGATATTACCCGATAGCGGTGTAACGCGGATACTGGAGATAGGGTGCGGGACCGGCAGCTACACGGAGATACTTAAAAAGAAGTTTGGCTGCGCGAATATCCGGGCGATAGATATCTCTAGACCCATGGTGGAATTGGCCAGGCACAAATTGGATGACAAGAACATAGCTTTCGAAGTAGGAGACGTCGAAGAGATCTCTTGCGATGACAAATACGACCTCGCGACATCCAATGCCGCGTTCCATTGGTTTAGCAACCTCGAACGGGTCATCAGGAAGATGGAAGGGTTGCTGACGGACAAAGGCGTACTTCTTTTTTCGGCTTTCGGTCCGAAAACTTTTTCAGAGCTAAAAGCATCCCTTGTCTCGGTATCCGGCGAGAATGTCTCGATCGCCGCGGACGCCTTCCCCGGAAGGACGGAGATCGACGAGCTATTGAGAAAATATTTTAAAATATCGAGGATAACGGAACGATTGGTAAGAGAATCCTACACATCCCTCCACGAATTACTGGGGAAGATAAAATATTCCGGTACGCGCGGTGCCGGGTCGGATATGAAGAAGGGTTGGAGCCCGGGCTTATTGAAAAGGGTAGAGAAGGTATACACGGAACGATTCGGGTCCATCGAAGCTACATATCAGATATTCTTCTGTGAGGCGGTGAAATGAACCCTGTACCATTCGTTTCGCTCAGGCGCAGGGCAGGCGTAATATTCGTAGCGGGCACAAATACAGGCGTTGGAAAGACTTTTATTACGAAGCTGATAGCCCGCCGGCTGTCGGCTCGAGGCTGCAAAGTCGCGACGCAGAAATGGGTCGAGACAGGCGTCAAGAGGAGCCGGGCGGTCTATTCGTTTAAGATCGCGGCTTCACCGCATCTGGCCGCGCGGTGCGAAAAAAAAGCCATCAACATAAAAAAGATAAAAACGGCGCTGAAAAAATTATCTAAAAAAAACGACTTTGTGATCGTGGAAGGGACGGGCGGGCTTTTGGTGCCGCTTACCGAAAAGAAACTGCTTATAGATGTTGTTAAAGAGCTTAAGATACCGGTCCTTCTCGTCTCGGCCAATAAGCTCGGCGCCATAAACCAGACGCTCCTCAGCCTCGAGGCTCTGCGGGCAAGGCGGATGAAGCTTCTCGGCATCGTTTTTAACAATATTTCGAAAAGGGAGAACTCTTTGATATTGAAAGACAATCCGCGGATAGTTAAAAAATTTATCGGGAAGGTTCCTGTATGGATAAATGGATAAAAAAAGACCTTGAATATAACTGGCACCCTTACACGCAGATGAAGGATTGCCTGGAATTCCCGCCGATCATGATCGAAAAAGCGAGAGGACTTAAACTTTATGATCGCGCCGGCAATTTTTACTATGATACGATATCGAGCTGGTGGTGCAATATACACGGACACAACCATCCTAAAATAAGAGCGGCGATCGAGCGGCAGGCAAAGCTGCTCGACCACGTCCTATTCGCCGGATTCACGCATAAAAACGCCGTTCTCCTTGCCGAAAAACTTGTCGGTATTGCGCCGGATAATCTAAAACGGGTCTTCTTCTCCGACAACGGCTCGACGGCCGTCGAGACGGCGCTTAAGATGTCGCTGCAGTACTGGTATAATACGGGTAAGACGGAAAAGAGTAGATTCGTATCGCTTGACGCAGGTTATCATGGCGATACGGCCGGAGCAATGTCGGTGGGCGGGGTCAGCCTTTTCAATAAGCCGTTTGCGCCGCTGCTCTTCAAATCATTCAGGGCGGCGTCGCCGTATTGTTACCGTTGCCCGGCGGGTAAGAAGCGGGATACGTGCGAGATCGATTGTGCAGGATCGCTGGCGGCCATCCTGCGGGAGCACTCGAATAAGATCGCGGCCCTTATCCTGGAGCCGATCGTCATGGCGGCAGGGGGCATGATCATCTACCCGAAAGAGTATCTGGCGAAAGCGGCTAAGCTTGCGCAAAAGTACGGCGTCCATCTGATACTGGATGAAGTCGCAACAGGTTTCGGCAGGACGGGGCGGTTCTTTGCGTGCGAGCATGCGGGCGTAAAACCCGACTTTATGTGCCTGTCGAAAGGTATTACATCCGGCACGCTTCCCCTGGGCGCTACGCTGACCACAGAAAAAATATACAGGGCTTTTTACGGCGATTACGAAAAGCGGCGGACCTTCTACCACGGCCATACTTATACCGCTAACCCTATCGCCTGCGCCGCCGCATTGGCGAGTCTCGTTATATTCGAAGAAGATAGGACGCTTGCAAAGGCTAAGGCAAAAGCGGAGTCGTTGCGGGACGGTCTTGAGGAACTGCGGGACCTGCCGATAGTCGGCGATGTGCGCTCGATAGGCATGATAGGCGCTTTAGAGCTGGTCAAAGATAAGAGACGTAAAACAGCCTTCGGCCTTAAAGAGAGGATAGGCCTGCGTATATATAAGGCGGGGCTGGGGAGAAGGCTTATCCTGCGCCCCCTGGGCAATATTACCTACTTGTTCCTGCCTCTATCCGTCGGTAAAAAGGAACTGGAGTATATCCTCGATAATACCTGCAAGATTATCAGATCCGTAGTGTACTAAAAAAAGAGTTGACAAAAAACTGTTTTCCTGTATAATTCCTACTAAGTCAATCATATTTATAGTATTTTACATATGAAGGTGGAAAGTGAAGATAACATACAAAGGCGATTATGCCCTGAAAGCGCTTCTGCAGCTGGCGCTAAAATATGATGAAGGCGCCGGCGAGGTCGCCGCGATCAGCGAAATAGCCGCCGATGGGGATATGCCGACAAAGTTCCTGGAACAGATACTCCTTCTTTTGAAGAAGGGCGGGTTCGTTAAAGCCAGGAGGGGTGCAAGCGGCGGGTTTTGCCTGGCGCGGCCGCCGGCGAAGATCACGATAGGAGAGGTCGTGCGTTTTATAGAAGGGCCGATCGAACCCATCTCCTGTGTCGGCGAAGATTGTTATAAAGGGTGTAAAGATACCGCAAGCTGTATGTTCCGTGGTGTCTGGAAGGAAGTGAGCATGGCTATATCGCTCGTGGTGGATACCATCACATTCGAGGATCTCGTCATAAGACATAAGGAAAAGACACTGAAAATAAACCCGATTTCCAATTATACGATATAGAAAGGAGCTAAAAAGATGAGCAGAATCGATAACAAATTAAAAGTGGAGACACTTGCGCTGCACGGGGGCCAGGAACCTGACCCGACGACCGGCTCGCGGGCAGTTCCGATTTATCAGACGACGTCTTATCAGTTTAAAGATACCGACCACGCAGCCAATCTATTCGGCTTAAAAGAGTTCGGGAATATCTATACGCGCCTCATGAACCCCACCACAGACGTCTTAGAAAAACGCATCGCGCTTTTAGAAGGCGGTGTGGGCGCTCTCGCTACCGCCAGCGGACAGGCGGCAATAACGATCGCCCTCCTTAATATAGCGCGCGCGGGCGATGAGATCGTCTCCGCGGACAATCTCTACGGCGGGACATACAACCTGTTCCATTACACGTTCGCGCGTTTTGGTGTCACGGTAAAATTTGTGCCGTCAGGCGATTTAGATGCTTTCCAGAAAGCGGTTACGCCGAAGACGAAGGCGATCTATGCCGAATCGATCGGTAATCCCAAAAATAACGTTGCGGACCTAGATGCGATATCGAAAGTCGCGCATGGAAGCGGTATACCGTTTATCCTCGACAATACCGTCTCGCCGTATCTATTGCGGCCGTTCGATCACGGCGTCGACATCATCGTCTATTCCGCGACCAAATTTATCGGCGGCCACGGAACGAGCCTCGGGGGAGTAATCGTCGATTCCGGGAAGTTCGACTGGACGGGCGGTAAGTTCCCGTTGATAGCCGGGCCGGAACCGAGCTACCACGGCATAGATTTCGTGAAAGAACTAAAATCTTTCGGCAATATTGCCTACATCATGAAGGCGCGCCTTACACTGCTGCGCGATCTGGGACCCGCAATATCGCCTTTCAACTCGTTCCTTCTTTTGCAGGGGCTCGAGACGCTCCATTTAAGGATGCCGAAACATTCCGAAAATGCCCTGGCAGTCGCGAGGTATCTTAAAAAACACCCGAAGGTCAACTGGGTGAATTACCCGGGGCTTGATGACAGTCCGGAGAAGGTAAGAGTGAAGAAATATCTTCCGAAGGGCGCCGGCGCCATACTTGGTTTCGGTATAAAAGGAGGGCTCGCGGCGGGCAAGAGGTTTATTAATTCTCTCAAGCTCATATCGCATCTGGCCAACGTAGGAGACGCAAAATCGCTCGCAATACATCCTGCAACGACTACGCATCAACAACTATCGTCGAAAGAGCAATTGGCGACCGGAGTGACGCCCGATTTCATAAGGCTCTCTATCGGTATCGAGAACGCCGAAGACATTATCGCCGATATCGAACAGGCGCTCGGTAAAGCAGTTGTCGGTTCTTAGTTGTCAGGAAGTTTTACTAACGACTAAACAGTAATCCAAGAGGAACTATATGGCTAGAATATTTGATGACATTACAAAGACGGTCGGCAAGACACCTTTGGTGAAGCTTAACCGTATTACCGAAGGCGCCGTCGCAGCTATTGCCGCGAAACTGGAATCGTTTAATCCGCTCTCGAGCGTTAAGGACCGGATAGGCGTCGCCATGATAGAGGACGCCGAAAGAAAAGGGCTCATTAAGAAAAACACGGTTATTATCGAGCCGACGAGCGGTAACACCGGCATTGCGCTTGCGTTTGTAGCCGCGGCGAAGGGTTACAAATTGATCCTTACGATGCCCGATACGATGAGCCTTGAACGCAGGCAGCTTCTGAAGATATTCGGGGCCGAACTTGTGCTTACAGACGGAGTGAAAGGCATGAAAGGTGCGATAGATAAGGCCGCAGAGCTTGCGAAGGCGACGCCCAACAGTTTCATGCCGCAGCAATTCAATAACCCGGCGAATCCCGAGATCCATCGCAAGACGACAGCGGAAGAGATATGGGAGGATACCGGCGGGAAAGTAGATATTGTTGTCGCCGGAGTCGGTACCGGCGGGACCATTACAGGGATCGCCGAAGCGATTAAAAAACGGAAAAAGAGTTTCAGGGCCGTTGCGGTCGAACCGGCTGATTCGCCTGTATTATCCGGAGGCGCGCCGGGCCCTCACAAAATACAGGGGATAGGTGCGGGGTTCGTACCCCAGGTTTTGAACAAAAATATTATAGACGAGATAGTCCGCGTTAAGAGCGAAGATGCCGGGGTGCTCGCGCGCCGGCTGGCGCGGCTGGAAGGCATTCTTACGGGCATATCGGGCGGCGCCGCTTTGTGGGCCGCGCTGGAAGCGGCAAAACGCAAAGAGAACAAGGGTAAGCTTATCGTGGTTATTCTTCCCGACACAGGAGAAAGATATCTCAGCACATGGCTTTTTCAGGACGTAAATCCCGTTAGAAAATAATAGCTCGGGATCGATTTTCTAGCGGGATAAAGGCGTGACAACGGACCATGAAAGTGGTATAAGGTGAAATACGATGAAAGATAAGGGCGTAGGGGCAGTAAAAGCGGAATATTTTACTTTTGCCGAGCCGCCGCATGAGCTTAAGCTCGTCTCGGGTAAGACGCTGGGCCCCATCACGCTCGCTTACGAAACTTACGGAAAATTAAATAAGGATAAATCGAACGCGATACTTGTCGAGCACGCGCTCTCCGGAGATGCTCACGCGGCGGGATTTCACTACGGTGATAAGGCCCCCGGCTGGTGGGATTCAATGATAGGGCCCGGCAAAGCGCTCGATACGGATAAATACTTTGTAATATGTTCGAATGTTATAGGCGGTTGTAAGGGCTCTACCGGGCCGGGTGCCGTCGATCCGAAGAGGGGTAAGCCTTACGCCCTGAGCTTTCCTATTATTACGATAGAAGACATGGTAAAGGCCCAGACGCACCTGGTCGATTACCTCGGCATCAAGAAGCTTTTGTGTGTCCTCGGCGGTTCGATGGGCGGGATGCAGGCCCTGCAGTGGGTGGCCTCGTATCCCGAGCGTATAAAGTCCGCCATTCCGATAGCGACGGCAATAAAACATTCCCCGCAGCAGATAGCGTTCGATGAAGTCGGCAGGCAGGCGGTGATGGCCGACCCCGCGTGGAACGAGGGCAATTACTATGATACGGCGAAAAAGCCCGAAAGAGGGCTCGCTGTCGCGCGGATGATCGGCCACATCACATATATGAGCGACAAATCCATGGAAGATAAATTCTCCCGCAAGCTTAAAGATAAAGATTACAGCTTCAGTTTCACGGCCGATTTTGAGGTCGAGGGCTATTTAAGATACAGGGGGGATAATTTCGTAAAGAGGTTCGACGCGAACTCCTATCTTTATATTACCAAGGCGATGGACTATTTCGACCTCTCCGGCGGGAAACTTCTGCCGAAAGTCGCCCACGCCGGAGTAAAATTTCTCGTCATCGCTTTTAAATCGGATTGGCTATATCCATCGTACCAGTCACAGGATATCGTCCGCCAGCTTAAAATTCGCGGCATCGACGCCACGTATTGCGAGGTGAAATCGACTTACGGGCACGATGCGTTCCTCCTGGAGATCGAGGAAGAGACGCACCTTATCAAACATTTTTTGAGGCGGGTCCATGAAGATAGATCATAAGATAATAGCGGCGACGGTGAGCCGGGACGCGAAGGTGCTCGACCTTGGCTGCGGTGACGGTGAGCTCATGGAACTTCTCACGAACGAGAAGAATGTGAGGGCCCAGGGCATCGAGATAGACGAAAAGGCCATATATAAGTGCGTCGAAAAGGGCCTGAGCGTCTTCCACGGCGATATCGACACCGGCCTTCGCGAATATCCGGACAAATCGTTCGATTATGTTATCTTAAACCAGAGTATGCAGCAGGCCAGGAAAGCCGATTTCGTCATACAGGAGAGTTTAAGGGTCGGGAAGCGGCTCATAATCGGGTTCCCGAACTTCGCGTATTTCAAGGCCCGCATCAGCCTCTTCTTCAAGGGCAAGACGCCGATAACGAAATCACTGCCGTACCATTGGTACGATACGCCGAACCTGCACTTCCTGACGATAAGCGATTTTAAGATCTATTGCCGGGAAAAGAATATCACGATACTGGGCGCGCAATATCTGGGCCATAAACGAAAGGTGCGGTTCTGGCCGAACATGTTTGCCTTGAACGCTGTCTTTATCCTGGAAAGATAAAATGGCCGATTTTATCCAAATCTTCCTGCATTATACGTATGAGGTTATCCCCGCCCTGGCCGTGGGTTTTTTGATAAGCGGGTTCGTCCACGAAATAATCCCGGAAGACGCTGTCCTGAAGTACCTGGGAGCTAAAGGATTCAAGCCGATCTTCTATTCGACCCTTATAGGAACATTCCTTCCCGTTTGTTGTTGGGGATCGCTTCCCATAGCCGTCAGCCTGTATAAAAAGGGTGCCAGCCTAGGACCCGTCCTGGCGTTTTTAGTCGCTACGCCCGCTACCTCGATAAGCGCCCTGCTGGTTGCCTACAGCGTGCTGGGGCTTCCGTTTGCGGTCTATATATTTTTTGCCGTCATAATCATGGGCCTTACGATCGGCATTGCCGGTAATGCGATAAAACATACACGGCAGCCGGTGGTAAAGATATCGTGTCCGCATTGCGAGATTAATCCTGAACACAAGCATCAGCACGGGCGGATATTCGCCGGCGAAAAGATTGTGTCGGCTTTGAAATATGCATATATTGAACTTCCGAAAGAGATAGGCCTGGAGCTATTCGTCGGCCTTGTGCTGGCGGCGCTCGTCGCTACATACCTGCCCATAGGGCATCTTATAAAGACATATTTAAACGGCTCTCTTGGCTATCTCTTCAGCGTTGTTTTCGGTCTCGTCATGTATATCTGTTCTACAGCAAGCGTTCCCCTGGTAGATAGCTTGATGAAGCAGGGGATGAACCATGGCGCGGCGATGACGCTTCTTCTGATAGGACCCGTAGCGAGCTACGGCACGATACTTGTCTTAAGAAAAGAATACGGTATGAAGATACTGACGCTATTCTTAAGTACGCTTATAATCACGTCGCTTCTATTGGGGATAGGTTTTCAGGTGCTGACGCGATAGACAGGATCGAAATGGCGAAAGCAAAGATACTCATAGTCGACGATGAAAGAGATTTCGTCAGACTTTTGGCCGAACGGTTCGAAACGAGAGGGTTTGATATCATAAAAGCGTTTAACGGAGCCGAGGCGCTTGAAAAGGCGCATCTGGAAAATCCGGACATTATAGTGCTCGATCTTATGATGCCGGTCATGAACGGCTACGATGCCTGCAGAAAGCTCAAGATAGACGACAATCTTAAGAACATCCCGGTGGTCATGTTAACCGGAAAATTTGAGCCCAGCGATATCGAGTTCGGCAAGGAGGTGGGCGCGGACGCGTATCTTACCAAACCGGTTGAGATGGAGATGCTGCAGCATAAAGTAGACGCGCTCTTAAGGATGCGGCGGATAAAAAATGGCAGAAAATAAATTTTATGACCAGACGATCGAAGCAGTAGCCGGTGCGTTGGGGACGAGCCTTACCAAAGGATTGTCCTCCGGCGACGCGCAAGAGAGGCTAAAGAAGACGGGCCCTAACATACTGAAAGAAGAGAAGGGCCCGACGCCTCTCGGGATATTCCTGGCCCAGTTCCGGGATTTTATAATATGGGTCCTCATAGTCGCCGCGGTCGTATCCGGTTTCCTGAAAGAGTGGCTCGACGCATTCGCCATAATAGGAGTAGTTATATTAAATTCAATACTTGGTTTTATACAGGAATACCGCGCCGAAAAAGCTTTAGCCGCTTTAAAGAAGCTATCGAGCCCCGTTTCTAAAGTTATCCGCGCAGGCTCCCGCGAATCCATAAAGTCTTCGGAACTGGTGCCGGGTGATCTCATCGAACTGGAAGCGGGCGATTATATCAGCGCCGACGGCCGCGTTGTATGGGCCACCTCGAATTTCAGCGTCCAGGAAGCGAGTCTGACGGGTGAATCGAATCCCGTGATGAAGACTATCCATGCCCTGCAGGAAAAGGAACTACCCGTTGCCGACAGGGCAAATATGGTTTACGCCGGCACTTCCGTAGCGTCCGGCAAGGCGCGAGCTCTGGTTACATGCACGGGTATGCTGACAGAACTGGGCAAGATTGCCGGCATGATACAGGATATAGGCCGCGAATCGACGCCTCTGCAAAAGAAGCTCGAGGAATTCGGGAAATGGATCGTATACCTCTGTTTTGTCCTCGTGGGACTCGTATTTGCGCTGGAATGGTTACGGGGAGGCAAGCTTGTAGATACGTTCCTCACCGCCGTAAGTCTGGCCGTTGCCGCGATACCGGAGGGCCTGCCGGCAGTCGTGACCATAGCTCTTGCTATAGGCGTACAGAAGATGGTCAAGCGCCACGCTCTTATAAGGAAGCTGCCTTCGGTAGAGACCTTGGGATGCGCGACCGTAATATGTTCCGATAAGACGGGCACGCTGACGAAAAACGAGATGACGGTCCAGGCGGTATATGCCGGCGGCAGGCTCTTCAGGGTGACGGGAATCGGCTATGCGCCGTCAGGGGATTTCCTGGAAGGCAATAACAAGATCGAGCCGCATAATTATCCCGAACTGGATAAAGCGCTTACAGCCGGCGTATTGTGTAATGGCGCGGAACTAAAAAGTTCGGAAAATGTTTTCAGGATAGTGGGAGACCCGACGGAGGGAGCTATCCTTACCGCGGCCGCCAAGGCCGGGCACCTGAAGGAAGCTCTCGAGAAGAAATTCCCGTTTATAGAAGAGATACCTTTCGATTCGGAGCGGAAACGGATGACGATGGTCCGCGCCGACGGAACCAAAACGGTTGCTTTCGTGAAAGGGGCGCCCGACGTGCTTTTAAGTACCTGCTCGCGCATAGAGGCAAAAGGCGCGGCCAGGGATATCGGGAAAGACGACATCTCCCGCATTCTCAAAGTAAACGACGAACTTGCCGGTGAAGCAATGCGCGTTCTTGCCGTTGCATACAGGGATATCGGAGAGCCTCTTGACGGCTATGAGGCGGCGGCAGTGGAGAGGGATTTAGTCTTCATAGGCCTTGTGGCGATGATAGATCCTCCGAGGGCAGAGATCAAGGCGGCGGTTGCGGAATGCAAAGAAGCCGGGATCAAGACGGTAATGATAACGGGCGACCATAAAAATACCGCGATTGCCATTGCCCGCGAGATAGGTTTTTTCCAGGAGGGCGCCCTGGCATTTACCGGAGAGGAGCTCGACAGGTTGAGCGACAGTTCTCTCGATGGGCTCGTGGAGCAGGCTTCTGTCTACGCGAGAGTCTCGCCGGAGCATAAACTCAGGATAGTGCGCGCCTGGCGCAAGAAAAACGAGATTGTTGCGATGACGGGGGACGGTGTTAATGACGCGCCTGCCGTGAAAGAAGCCGACATAGGCGTGGCGATGGGCATGACCGGGACCGATGTTACGAAAGAGGTTTCGGATATGGTCATCACCGATGATAATTTTGCTTCGATCGTTTCCGCCGTAGAAGAGGGCAGGGGCATATACGATAATATAAAAAAATCCGTCCATTACCTGCTATCCTGTAACGCAGGCGAGATACTCGTAATGCTTGTTGCCTCCCTCGCCGGGCTTCCTGTGCCGCTATTGCCGATACAGATACTCTGGGTAAACGTAGTTACGGACAGCCTGCCGGCGCTCGCGCTGGGGGTGGATCCCGTAGACCCCAATATCATGAAGCATCCGCCGCGCAAACCGACCGAACCGGTCATAACGCGGAAAATGGCGTACCAGATGCTTATCCAGGGCGCCTTTATCGCGCTCTGCAGTCTAGCGGCATTCTGTTTCGTCATGTTTATCGAAAGAGGGAGCCTCGAACGCGCCAGGACCGCCGCATTCATAGTCCTGGCATGCGCACAGCTATTCCATTCTTTCAATTGCCGCAGTATGACCAAATCGATATTTAAACTGGGTTTTTTCAGCAACAGCAAACTTGTCTTCGCAAACTTCATATCGTTTTTGCTGCAGATGGGAGTTGTCTATATACCGTTTTTAAGGACGGCATTCAAGACGGAAGCTCTCGGCCTCCTTGAGTGGATGGTCGTCGTTACCATATCATCGTTCCCGCTGTGGGCCATGGAAGGCGTGAAGATGATCGCCGGAAAGAAACACACAAAAAACAGGAGGTATGTATGAGACGCGCAAAAGTTTTGATAGGGATTGTGCTTGTCTTGATGATGGCCGCTCTGCCTTTACTTTTGACGGGAACAGCACACGCCGAAAATGATGGCGGCGACCAGTCCGATACCATTATTAATAAGCTTAACCAGATACTGGATAGCCAGAAGGCTATTGCCGGCGAGGTTGCGTCCATGAGACAGGAGTTGAACGTCGTGAAGATCAGGGTAACACAGTCACAATAAACGTTATCCGACAAAGAAAGCCATTATGGCAAACGAAAGCATATCTTATGCGGTAGCATTTGCCGCCGGGTTCCTGACATTCCTGTCGCCCTGCCTATTGCCTGTAATACCGTCTTTTATAGCCTATATAGCCGGCATATCTTTAAGCGAGATGACCGGCCCGGAGCGGCAGGGCGAAGCGCGGGCAAAGACCATCGTCCATTCCCTTCTATTCATAGCGGGTTTCTCGATCGTATTTATCCTCCTGGGCCTCACCGCGACTTTTATAGGCAAAGCGCTATTTCATTACCAGAAGGCGATACAGATAGGCGGCGGTATTCTCATAGTGTTGTTCGGGCTATACCTTATGGGGATACTGCGGCTTGACTTTCTCGGTAAAGAGGTTAAAATAGGTTTTCGCTCGAAAGGAGCCAGCTATCTTGGCTCGTTCCTTATAGGCGTGACCTTTGCCGCCGCGTGGACGCCATGCGCCGGGCCGATACTCGGCTCTATACTTTTACTTGCCGGTACGAAGACGAGCATTGTAGAAGGCGTCAGGCTCTTAAGCGTCTATTCGCTCGGCATAGCGGTGCCGTTCCTCATAACAGCCCTGCTTATCAATACGTTTATCGCGTATTTTAATAAGCTCAAAAAATTGATCGGCGCGGTTAACATGATAAGCGGCATATTCCTGGTTATCGTCGGCGTATTAATAACGACGAACTACCTTAACGTCATTGCGGCAAGGCTGGGAACGGTATTTGCGAAGTAATAATAAAAAGGAGAGCAAGATGAGGCATAATTGGCTGATCGCGCTTGTTGTGGTGGGGCTTATGCTGGGCGCGTGCGCGTGCTCCGGCGCCATCGAGGCCGGAGGAGCGGCCCCGGACTTTACTCTAAAGAGTACCGCCGGGGGAAATATGAGCCTGTCGGATTTTAAGGGTAAGGCGGTGATCCTTAATTTCTTCGCCAGCTGGTGCCCGCCGTGCAGGAGCGAGATACCGGATTTCATCGCGCTGCAAAAGGCCTACGGCGGCAAAGGTTTTACTTTTATAGGCGTGAGCCTTGTAAACGAAAAGGAATCCAGGGACTTTGCGTCAAAGATGGGCATAAATTATCCTATACTAGTCGATGACGGCAAGGCGAGCAATGCTTACGGGCCGGTGAGGTCGATCCCTACGACCTTTGTAATCAATAAAGACATGAAAGTGGTTAAGACGTATATAGGATCGAGGCCGAAGGAGACCTTTGAAGCGGATATCAAAGAGCTGGTAAAGTAGCCCCCCGGCGCGGCCTGACTTAAACAATGGCCTTGCTCGGGATGATTTGCAGGACTGAGATAATGGCAAATCACAACAAACCGGAGAATAAAAATGGAAGATAGAGTAAAAGAAGCGTTGAATAAAGTAAGGGCGGTGCTGCAGCAGGACGGCGGCGATATAGAACTCGTCGGGATCGATAATGGAGTAGTCAAGGTCAGGCTGAAAGGCGCGTGCGCAGGCTGTCCCATGAGCCAGATGACGATGGCGAATTTCGTCGAGACGGAACTTCGCAAGGAAGTGCCGGAGATAAAGACCGTCAGGGCAGTATAAAGGGCGCGAAATTTTCTAAGAAATTAGATAAGGTAGAAAGACTGAAAAGCGAGGCAAGGCAGTTATGATAATTACGAAACAGAAGGCAATAAAAGATATCCTGGCATATCTTGAAAACCAGAAAAAAATATTCCTCATCGGGTGCGGCGAGTGTTCGACGACATGCAAGACCGGCGGCGAGGATGAGATAAAAAAGATCAAAACCGCGCTGGAGAAAGAAGGGAAGGCCGTGACCGGTTACTCTATCCCGCAAGCGCCGTGCATAGCCGCGAAGGTCAAGATGGAGCTTGCCAAAAACAGAAAGGCCATAGCATCCTCCGATGCCATCCTTGTGCTGGCCTGCGGGCTGGGGATACAGTCCGTAAAAGAGAATTTAAGAAGTGAAAAGCCCATTCATGTCGGATGCGATACGCTCTTCATGGGCGCGATAGATTCCGCCGGCACATTTCTCGAAAGGTGCTCGGCATGCGGCGACTGCGCGCTGGAATTGACGGGCCTTATCTGCCCCATTACCCGGTGCCCGAAGTCGTTATTGGACGGCCCGTGCGGCGGGCAGGATAAAGGCAAATGCGAAGTCGACAAGACGAGGGACTGCGCGTGGATATTGATCTATAACGAACTGAAGAAAAATGGCAGGCTCGATCTTTTGCGGCAGATAAGACCGCCGAAGGATTATTCGAAATTAACAAAACCAAGGCAGCATTCAATTTAACTATGACTACAGTTACCCATAGCGCGTTTAATGATCTCTTTTCGGTCGACCTGATAAGCAAGGGCCTCTTCGCCGTAATTGTTCTTTTGATAACGGTGCTTCTTGCTAATCTCGCCGCGGCGCTTATAAAGCGCTATTCGCAAAAACTGGAAACCGCTTTACCGGTATCGTCGCTTACACAGCATATAGCGAAGATAGCGGTGTATAGTATTGGCGCGCTTATTATCTTAAACTCTTTCGGCGTTTCAATAACACCTATACTTGCGACACTCGGCGTCGGAGGTCTTGCCGTAGCGCTTGCGCTGCAGGATACGCTCTCGAATCTATTCGCGGGTTTCTATATAGTAATAGCCCGTCAGATAAAGATAGGGGACTATATAAAGTTGGAATCCGGGCAGGAAGGTTACGTTACGGATATAGATTGGCGGACCACAAAGATAAAGATGCTCCCTAACAATGTGGTGCTCGTCCCTAACACGAAGCTTACGCAGGCTATCATTACCAACTATGATCTCCCGGATAGACGTGTCGCTTTCTCCGTTGAACTCTCGGTCCATTACGATACGAACCTTGCCGGAGCCGAACATATCGCAGCCGAAGTTGCCAGAGAAGTTATGCATGACGTAAAAGACGGAGTCCCCGATTTTACGCCGTCCGTTCAATATACGTCGTTCGGCGATTCAGGTATAGGCATGAGCGTCAGCCTGATGGCAAGAGAGTTCGCCGGCCAGGCCGTAATAAAGCACGAATTCATAAAGCGCCTCCACGAGCGTTTCCGCAAAGAGCGCATTGTCATTCCCTATCCCGTCCGGGCCATCAACTACTCCCAGGAAAAAGCCCAGCAGTAAAAGTGTTCGAAAATTTACCATATTTTAATGTTGACAGAATTAGTCAGGTATGCTAATATCCGTACATGAAACTCTCGACGAAGTCGACATATGGTTTACGGGCGATGCTCAATATTGCGATGAGTGATCCCGGGGCCGCGATATCGATTACCGGTATAGCCGGGAAAGAGGGCATATCAGTCGCGTACCTGGAACAGCTCCTGAATAAGCTCAGGCGCGCGGAGCTGATTAAAAGCGTCCGCGGGGCGCGGGGCGGATACCTTCTTTCGCGCAATAGCGGTTCAATTACCGTCGGGGATATCGTGAAGACGCTCGAAGGATCGTTCTATCCGGTGCATTGCATCGGGCCTCACAAAGGCTCGCGAAACGTGTGCAAAAAGGCAAGCGGTTGCGTTCCGAAGCTCGTGTGGCTTAAACTTGCCAGAGCGGTCGGTGAGTGCCTCGACTCGATAACGCTCGAGGACCTGTGCGCCGAAGCCAGGAAGATAAGAAGGGCTTAGGCTTTTTTTAAGGAGAAAGCTATGAGAAGAGTTTACATGGATAATAACGCGACCACACGGACAAGGGAGGAAGTGATCGCCGCGATGGCCCCTTATTTTGGCGAAATCTACGGCAATGCCTCGAGTATCCATCAATTCGGCAGGGCTGCGCGAAAGGCGGTCGACGATGCCAGGGCGCAGGTTGCCGGACTCATCGGCGCCGCAAGCGCGGAAGAGGTAATCTTTACCTCCGGGGGGACGGAGGCGGACAACTTTGCGATCAAAGGGGTCGTAAACGCGCTCCGGTCCAAAGGCAATCATATAGTTACTTCCGCAATCGAGCACCATGCTGTCCTGAATACGTGTAAGTTCCTGGAGAAGGAAGGCTGCAGGGTGACTTATGTCGGAGTGGACGAATGCGGCCTGGTCAGGATGGACGCGCTGAAAAAAGCCATTACCGACAAGACAATACTTATAACAATAATGCATGCCAATAACGAAGTCGGTACGATAGAACCTATAGAGGAAATAGGAAATATAACGAAAGAGCGGGGCATATATTTTCATACCGATGCCGTGCAGTCCGTCGGGAAAGTGCCGCTCGACCTGAAAAAGATGAATGTAGACCTTCTTTCGCTCTCCGGCCATAAACTCTACGGCCCGAAGGGGATCGGCGCCTTATATATAAAAAAAGGGACGAAGATAGCATCGTTATTACAGGGCGGCCACCATGAGATGGGTAAGCGCGCCGGCACGGAAAATGTCCCGGGAATAGCCGGACTGGGTAAAGCGTGCGAGCTTGCAGGAAAAGAACTTCCCGCCGAGAGTGGAAAATTGACGGAATTAAGGGATTATTTTTACAAAGAGTTGATATCCAGGATAGAGGATGTGCGTTTGAACGGCCATCCGGAAAAACGGCTCCCAACCACGCTCAACGTGGGGTTCAAATACCTGGAGGGAGAATCGATAATACTGAACCTGGACATGGAGGGCATAGCTGTCTCTACCGGCTCTGCCTGCACTTCGGGATCGCTCGAGCCGTCACATGTCCTGAGCGCAATGGCCGTCGATGCGGCCGATATCCAGGGGTCGGTGAGATTTTCGCTGGGACGGGACAATACAAAAGAAGATGTAGATTACGTACTGGGTGTTTTACCGCCCATAATCAAGCGGTTGCGTGACATGTCGCCGTTGTATGACAGTCGAAAGCAGTAGAATTAGCTCATAGCTCATAGCTCATAGCTCATAGCTCATAGCTCATAGCTCATAGCTCATAGCTCATAGCTCATAGGTGATAGGTGATAGGTGATAGGTGATAGGAAAATCTCCCTATGAGCTAAACGGATAGAAGGAGAGTGCAATGGAAGGGCAATATTCGGAAAAGGTGATGGAACATTTCAAAAATCCGCACAACGTAGGCGAGATCTCCGACGCCAGCGGTATCGGCAATGTCGGGAACCCCGTCTGCGGCGATATTATGCGGCTTTATATCAAGGTCGATGAAAATGAAATAATTACGGACGCGAAGTTCAAAACCTTTGGATGTGGTGCCGCGATCGCCACTTCGAGCATGGTGACCGACCTTGTTAAAGGAAAGACCATAGGAGAGGCGCTCAAAGTCTCTAATCACGCCGTGGCCGAGGCGCTTGGAGGACTGCCCAAGATAAAGATGCATTGTTCGGTATTGGCCGAACAGGCCCTGAAGAGCGCGATAGACGATTACCTGGCCAAAAAGAAGGCAAAAGCACAACCTTGAAGCACAAGATCAGAAGACATATCAAAGAGAAACTTAATTCCCACTCAGAACTTGAAAAAGCGGGGAAGAGTGGTATAATAAAGGACAGGTTGTTAAACGAGGAGGCTTTTAAAGAAGCCAAAGTCGTGATGTTTTATGTCTCTCTAAAAGACGAAGTAAACACGATGTCTATGATAGACGAGGCGATAAAAGTTGGGAAGAGAGTGTGCGTTCCTGTGATAGTTAAGGAAGAAAAGCGACTTATAGCCGGCGAAATTAAAGATAGGATAGCGGATTTGGAAAAGCAGCATTTTGGAATCTATCAGCCCAAAGAGGGCCACGTAAAAGAGGTTCCTTTAGAAGATATAGACTTGGTTATAGTGCCCGGAATAGCCTTCGACAAGAAGAATGTAAGGCTGGGGCGGGGACACGGCTATTACGATAGATTCTTATGCTCGGTTCCGAATCATACGAAGACTATAGGGCTCGCTTTCGATTTTCAAGTCTTAGAACACCTTCCCCAGGACTCACACGATATTCCCGTCTGGAAGACCATCACGGCATAATTTCAGTTAAAGCTGACGCTAGTCATTCGTCGTTAGTAGTTCGTGTCTCGTTACGATATACTAAACACGAACGACGAATGACTATCACTTAAGGGGAGGAATGATATGCAACATCAAGAGACCACACTCATCTATATAGGTTTTGCCGCCATTGCCGCCGTCTCTTTCGTGGCACTCGGATATCTGCTGAGAAAGATCCATTCGAAGAAGAAGCTGAAGGACGCCGAGGACAAAGCCAGGAAGATGATCGACGCGGCAAAGAGCGAAGCCGAGAAGATGCACCATAGCGCGGAACTGCAGGCCAAGGACATGCTCCTGAAATCGAGGACCGAATTCGAGAAAGAGACCAGGGAAAGGCGGCAGGAGCTGGTAATACTGGAGAAAAGGCTCATCCAGAAAGAGGAGAATCTCGACAGGAAGCTGGATGTAATCGACCGTAAAGAAAAGGACGTCGAGCGGCGAGACCACGCTATAGGCGATAAAGAGAAAGGCATTGTCGCTAAAGAGAGGGACCTGGAAAGATTACTGCAGGAAGAGAGAGAAAAACTGCAAAATATCTCAGGCATGACCCGCGAAGACGCCAAGAGACTGCTTTTGACGAAACTCGAAGACGAGGTCAAGCAGGAAGCGGCCATAATGATCAAACGCACCGAGGACGAAGCAAAGGAGAAGGCTGATAAGGAGGCCCGCAAGATAATAGGGCTCGCGATACAGAGATGCGCCGCGGAGCATGCGGTTGAGACGACCGTGAGCGTAGTAAACCTGCCGAGCGACGAGATGAAGGGCAGGATAATCGGCCGCGAAGGACGGAATATCCGCGCCTTGGAAATCGCGACAGGTATAGATGTAATTATCGACGATACGCCGGAGGCCGTTATCCTGTCGGGCTTCGATCCGATAAAACGTGAGATTGCCAAATTATCGCTCGAGCGTCTGCTTCAGGACGGACGCATACACCCCGGGAGGATCGAAGAGGTTGTCGAGAAGGTCAAAAAAGAGATGGAAAATACGATCCGCGAGGAGGGTGAGAAGGCGCTCTTCGATACGGGACTGCATGGTCTGCATCCCGAAGTAATCAAACTTTTAGGGCGTCTTAAATACCGCACGAGCTACGGCCAGAACGTGCTCGAACACTCAAAAGAAGTCGCGCATCTTATGGGTGTAATGGCCAGCGAATTGAAGCTTGACTTTAACCTGGCCAAACGGATAGGGCTTTTACATGATATAGGAAAGGCCGTGAGCCATGAAGTCGAGGGCACGCATTCCAAGCTTGGCGCGGACTTGGCGCGTAAGTACGGCGAGAGCGAGAACATCTGCCATGCGATCGAAGCGCACCACCAGGACATAGAGCCGAAGACGCTTCTAGCGGTATTGTGCCAGGCCGGAGATGCCATAAGCGCGTCCCGTCCGGGCGCCCGGCGGGAAACGCTTGAAACTTACGTGAAGCGGCTCGAGAAGCTCGAATCGATCGCCGACTCGTTCAAAGGCGTCGAGAAGGCATACGCCATACAGGCGGGGCGCGAGATACGTGTCATAGTCCAGCCGGAGAAGATAAACGATGCACAGGCCGCTGTAATGGCGAGGGATATAACAAAGAAGATAGAAGAGGGCCTGGAGTATCCGGGACAGATAAAGGTCACCGTTATCCGCGAGACGAGAGCTGTGGAGTACGCGAAGTAAAGTGTTAGCTCATAGGTGATAGGTCATAGGTCATAGCTGATAGCTCATAGGTGATAGGAAAATCTCCCTATGACCTAAGAGCTAAAAGGAGTTTTATGCGAATCCTATTTATTGGCGATATAGTCGGCGAGCCGGGCAGGCGCGCGATAAACGAATTATTGCCCGGTATAAAGAAAGCCAATGACGTCGAGTTTGTCATAGGTAACGGGGAAAACGTTGCCGGCGGAAGCGGCATCACCCCCGCGCTCGCGGACGAACTGCTTGAATCGGGCCTGGATGTCATTACTTCCGGCGACCACATATGGAAACGGAAAGAGATTATCGACAGGATCGATTCCGATAGGCGTATCTTAAGGCCCGCAAACTACCCCGCCGGCGCCCCGGGATTCGGATCTACGGTTATAAAGTCCGAGTCCGGCATCGAAGTAGGCGTTATCAACCTGATAGGCCGCGTCTTCATGCAGGCGCTCGAATGCCCGTTCAGGACGGCAAAAGCGGAAGTCGACAAAATTAAAAACAAAGCGAGGGTCATCATCGTCGATATGCACGCGGAGGCGACGAGCGAGAAGATAGCGCTCGGATGGTACCTGGACGGACAGGTGAGCGCTATAATCGGTACCCATACACACGTCCAGACCGCCGATGAACATATCCTGCCCGGTGGTACCGCGTTTTTGTCCGACGCGGGAATGACGGGGCCTCTCGACGGAGTTATCGGCAGGAAGAAGGAGCAGATACTGGCGCGCTTCTTAACGCAGATGCCGATGAAATTCGAGATGGCCGAAGGCGACATAAACTTACAGGGAGCCGTTATAGACATCGACGATAAGACTGGGAGAGCAAATTCGATCAAAAGGATACAAAAGAAACTTGTGTAAGGAAGTTTAGATGAGTCACAAGATTTTAGATAAGGTCAGGCTCAATCCGCTGATATGGAAAATGGTGCTGGAAGCGCCTCTCGTAGCCCGCCAGGCAAAGGCGGGCCAATTTGTTATTGTTAAGATCGATGAAAAAGGTGAAAGGATCCCGCTTACCATAAACGATAACGACCCATCTAGCGGCACAATTACGATAATCTTCCAGGCGGCCGGCGCTACCACGAAACGCCTGGGCTGTCTTAAGACAGGAGATGTTGTTTCCGACCTTCTTGGTCCGCTCGGCAAAGAGACCGGTTTCGGCAAAGCCGGCCGCGTTGTGCTCGTAGCCGGCGGCGTCGGCATCGCGGAGATACTGCCGATCGCTAAATATGCCAAAAAAGAAGGTAACTATGTCCTTACGATAATAGGCAGCCGCACAAAAGACCTGCTGATACTCGAGACGGAACTTAAAACATATAGCGATAAACTGGTCGTTGCGACCGACGACGGTTCATGTGGCGTTAAAGGATTGGTCTTAGATCCTTTGAAAGAAGCTATGGCCTCGGAGAGGTTCGACCTCTGTTACTGCGTAGGGCCGGATATAATGATGAAGGCGGTTTCCGAGACGACAAAGCCATGCGCTCTTAAGACGCTTGTTTCCCTCGATTCTAATATGGTCGACGCTACAGGCATGTGCGGTACCTGCCGCGTTACCGTCGGAGGAAAGACCTTGTTTGTATGTGTCGACGGTCCCGAATTCGACGGCCACCTGGTCGATTGGGACGGGTTTTTGAAACGGCAAAAACGCTTCGCCGAAGAAGAGAAGAAGGCTATGGAGTATCTGGAATCGCACCATAAGGATTGTATATATAAAAAATGAATACGCAGGATCCTAAAGTACGGATCAAAAATTTTGAAGAAGTGGCTCTCGGGCTTACGGCGGCGGAAGCCGTTAAAGAGGCCAAGAGGTGCCTTAATTGCAAGAAAGCGGCATGCGTGGGCGGATGCCCCGTCGAAATCAATATTCCGGCATTTATTCAGTATGTCGCCAAAGGCGAATTCGATAATGCCCTGGCGAAGATACGGGAGAAAAATTTCCTTCCCGCCGTATGCGGCAGGGTCTGCCCCCAGGAAGACCAGTGCGAGAAGGTATGCGTGCTTAATAAAAAGCATATGCCCGTCGGCATAGGGGACCTGGAAAGGTTCGTAGCGGACTGGGGTGTAGAACATAGACCGGAGACCGGAGACCGGAGACCGGAGACCATTGGAAAAGATGGCATGAAGGTAGCGGTGATCGGTTCCGGGCCGTCCGGGATAACATGCGCCGGCGAACTTGCGCGGATGGGATATGATGTCACGATCTTCGAATCTCTCCATAAGCCGGGAGGGGTCCTTACGTACGGCATACCGGAATTCAGGCTGCCGAAAAAAATAGTCGGTGCAGATATCGACTTTGTGCAATCGGCCGGCGTCAAGATAGAGTCGAGTTTCCTCGTCGGCAGGACCAAAACCATAGACGAGCTGCGCTCGGACGGCTTCAGGGCATTCTTTGTAGGGATAGGCGCAGGGTTGCCGTATTTTCTCGGCGTCGACGGAGAGAGCTTAAACGGCATATATTCCGCGAACGAATTTTTGACACGGACGAACCTGATGAAGAGCTACCTATTCCCCGAATATGACACACCTGTCCGTATCGGTAAAATTGTCGGCGTAATCGGCGCGGGCAATGTGGCCATGGATTCCGCCCGGTGCGCATTACGGTTAGGCGCCGAAACGGTCTACATAATATACCGCAGGACGGAGAAGGAGATGCCGGCCCGGCTCGACGAGATACGCAGGGCAAAAGAGGAAGGCATAAAATTCGAACTCCTTACGCATGCCGTGAAATTCAGCGGCGACGAAAAAGGATGGGTTAAGGAAGCGGTGCTTATGCGTAACGAACTCGGCTCGCCCGACGCAAGCGGCCCTTTGGCAGGCTCAGGGCTGTCCCGAGCTAAGCCGAGGGACGGCCGCCGCCGTCCCGTTCCGATAAAAGGTTCGGAATTCACAATGAAACTCGATACGGTAGTCTGCGCGATCGGCCAGGGGCCGAATCCGCTCTTGCCCCGCACGCTGGCCGGTTTAAACCTTAACGAGGACGGTAATATCGTAGTCGACAAGGATCATATGACTTCGATAGAGGGCGTCTTTGCGGGCGGTGACATAGTGACGGGTGCCGCTACGGTAATATCGGCAATGGGGGCGGGTAAAAAAGCCGCCGCCGTGATCGACGCGTGGCTCAAGGCCTGTATAGTTTGCGGACTCATAGCCCTCTTTAGCTCTGCGGCAGGCGCGGAAACGATATATCTGAAATCCGGAGAAAAAGTTACCGGTAAGATCGTAGGCCAATCTGGAAAATCGACCATGATCCGGGATGAAAGCGGCGCCTATAAATCGTATTCTACCGGTGAGATCGAGAAGATAAGTAAAGAAGATGCTCCAAAGGAGCCGATTCCCGCTGCGAGCAAAACATCCGTAACGGACAGGGAAACGAAAAAGGATGACAAGTTCTATCCCTACGAAAGCAGCTATTCTGTTAAATTGGAAGGCGGCTCAACGGTTAAGATTTCGTTACCGCAACAGTGGAAAAGATTGAAACAATTAAGTGGAACTTTTGTAATAGGCGAATTCGAAAAAAATACAAAACCAAAGGCTTTGCTTGATTTAATGAGCATATATGATAAAAGATATGAAAAATATAATACTAACCTTTTACGGAAAAAGTTATTAGAAGATTTCAGCAATAGAACTAAAGAAAGACGGGTAGAACCATACGATAAAACAGGAGTGACCGAGGAATATAGCGACCTTTCAGGTGTTCCGTGCCTTACTGTTACAGTCCAGGGTTCAGACGGTAAGATACATAAAATAATCCATTTTGTAAAAGGCTCCGAATTTTATTCCGTAACGTTTAATGTATACAGCAAAGATGACTTCGAGAAAGAATGGCCCATAATCGAACAAAGTCTTAACGCGATGGAGATTCAACCCGGATGAACGAGCAGAGAGAAAAGCACATATATACGGTAAGTGAACTGACGAAATATGTCCGCGGCATACTCGAGGACTCGTTCCCGTCGGTGTGGGTTGAGGGCGAGATATCGAACTTCGTCCTGCACTCGTCGGGGCACATGTATTTTTCTTTAAAGGATGCCGGAGCGGTGCTAAAGAGCGCGATGTTTGCGCGCTCCAATGCCAAACTAAAATTCAAGCCCAAAGACGGCATGAAGGTCATCTGCTTCGGGAAGATCAGCGTATACGAAGCGCGCGGCGACTACCAGTTGATAGCCGAGGAGATCGAGCCGAAAGGCATCGGCGCGCTGCAGCTCCAATTCCAGCAGCTGAAAGAGCGGCTGCAGAAAGAAGGGCTCTTCGACCCTGCGCATAAAGTCCCGATACCATTTCTTCCGACGAGGATAGGGATCGTTACGAGCCCTACCGGCGCGGCTATCAGGGATATCTTAAATATTGCGCGAAGAAGATTTTCCAATGTCGAAATAATCATAAATCCGGTCAAGGTGCAGGGTGAAAGCGCGAAGAACGAAATTGCGAAAGCGATACACCAATTCAACGAGCTTAAGAACATCGATGTGATGATAGTAACCCGCGGAGGAGGGTCGCTTGAAGACCTCTGGCCGTTTAACGAAGAGGTCGTGGCGCGCGCCATATATGCGTCGGATATACCGGTCATAAGCGCTGTGGGGCACGAAATAGACTTTACGATCTCGGACTTTACGGCAGATTTCAGGGCGCCGACACCGTCGGCGGCGGCCGAACTGGTCATCCCGAAAAAAGAAGACCTCGTCGGCCTCATCAATACCGCGACGGCGAGACTCAATAATGCGCTCTCCGGCAAGCTTAACCGCCTTGCCGAGCGGTTGAAAGCGATGAGTGAAAGTTATGTCTTGCGGCAGCCGCTAAATATGATAACACAATATGAGCAGGCCATAGACAATCTGCGCAAGGATATTGCCATAAGAATAGACCATCTCATCAAGATGCGCGGTGAAAATTACAACCTTCTTATAAGCAAACTAGAGGCATTCAATCCGCTCGCGATATTGAAACGCGGCTACAGCGTGAGCACAAAACTGCCGGAAGGCGTTATTTTGAAAGATGCGGGATCGCTCAAGATAGGCGATACCGTCGAGACGAGGCTGGGCAAGGGCAAGTTCAGGGGTAAGGTAGAGGAGATAGAATAAGGCAATCCCTCACTGCGGGAGTTAAACGATAGCAGCTCGGGATGATTTGTCTAAAGTAAGATTACAACAAATCAGGAGGCAGTAATGGCTGAGATAAAATTCGAAGACGGCTTAAAGAGGCTCGAAAAGATAGTCGGGGAACTGGAAGACGGCAGTCTGTCGCTCGACGAGGCGCTCGATAAGTACGCGGAGGGCATAAGGCTTTCCAAGATGTGCGCCAAGAAGCTTGAAGTGGCAAGAAAGAAGGTTGAGATACTATTGAAGTCAGAAGACGGCTCCGTAGAACTTAAAGAGTTCAACGAAAAAACAGCCGAGGAGGAGACGCGGCCGGAAAGTAAAAAAAAGAAAACCAAAGGAGAAGAGCTGTTTTAAATTCGAACTTCGACATTCGGATTTTGAAATTATGTATATAAAATTTGCGAAACTTATCGATAATAACCTTGCAAAATTTCTTCCTGCCGCGCGGACGACTCCTAAAGTCTTGCATGGGGCTATGAGGTATAGCGTATTTTCCGGCGGAAAAAGAATCCGGCCAGTGATCGTGGCCGCCGCGGCTATGGCTTGCGGCGGGAAGGTGAAGGACGCTATGCCGGCGGCGTGTGCGGTAGAATTTGTCCACACGTATTCTTTGATACATGACGACCTGCCGGCCATGGACGACGATGATTACAGGCGGGGAAAACCGAGCTGTCACAAAAAATTCGGCGAGGCGAATGCAATACTGGCCGGGGACGCGCTCCTTACACTCGCGTTCAATATACTGGCGAGCCGGTATCCTGACAAAACCGGGGCAAGGATGGTAAAAGAGCTGTCGCTGGCGATAGGATCGCGAGGCATGGCAGGCGGACAATCCCTCGACATCGCTAAAACTGAAAATAGAAGGAAGACCAATCTTCTTAAGACGGCCAGGCTCTTTGAGGCCGCCGCATGTATGGGGGCGCTGTCTGCCGGCGCCGCCGATAGAAAGATCACGGCGATACGCGGCTACGGTCTTAATTTAGGAATAGCGTTTCAGGCAATCGATGACATTTTAGACGGAGAAAAGAGCGTTTCACAAAACGCCGCCGCAAAGTCGATAGCCAGGGCGAAGGGCGCATTAAATATATTCGGCCGCAGGGCCGACAGGCTGAAAGAGATCGCAGATAGTATTTTACATCAGGTTGTAAGCGACGTTTAAACGCCGCTTACATGGTGGATAATTATGACCAAACTCATAGATAGCATAAGATCCCCGGCCGGCTTAAGAAAGCTTCCGATAGCGGAGCTTCCGAAAGTGGCCGATGAGATGAGGGCCGAAATGCTAAGGACCGTTTCGCGTTCCGGCGGCCACCTTGCCTCGAGCATGGGCTCGACGGAGCTTGCCATTGCGATACACTACGTCTTCGATACGCCGAAAGATGTAGTGTTGTGGGACGTCGGCCACCAGGCATATCCGCACAAGATGTTAACCGGACGGTTCGGCAGATTTACGACACTGCGGCAGCTGGGAGGATTAAGCGGTTTTCCCAATAAAGACGAGAGTCCGGAGTACGATCCGTTTACCTGCGGGCACAGTTCCACGTCGATTTCGAATGCCCTGGGGATGGCGGTAGCGCGCGACCTGAAGGGCGAAAAAAATAAAGTGATTGCGGTTATCGGCGATGCGTCGCTTGCCGGCGGCATGGCGTTCGAAGCCTTAAACCACGCCGGGCACATGGCCAAAGATTTGGTGGTTATCTTAAACGATAACGAACGCTCGATCTCCAAAAGCGTCGGTGCGCTCAGCAGGTACCTGAACAGGATAATTACCGCGCCGACCTATAATAAGATAAGGCTGGATGTCGAGAGACTGGTAAAGCGTATCCCGCGCTTCGGCTTCCGGGCATACAGGGCCGCAAGGAAGCTGGAGGAGGGGTTGAAGAACCTTCTCATACCGGGGATAGTATTCGAGGAGATGGGTTTCAGGTATTTTGGTCCGATAGACGGGCATAATATAGCCCAGCTCATTACGACCTTCAGGAATCTTGTCGATCTGAATGAGCCCATACTCATACATGTCATAACGAAAAAGGGTAAAGGTTATAAATTTGCCGAGGCGGACCCCGCCGCTTTCCACGGAACAGGACCTTTCGACCTTGAGACGGGCAAGAAGAGAGATGCCGGTACGGCGGTGACTTTTACGCAGGCCTTCGGCGATAAGATCGCCGAAATTGCCGGTAGGAACCCGAAGGTCGTAGGCGTAACGGCTGCCATGCTGGACGGAACCGGTTTCGGCAAGTTTGCCGCCATATTCCCGGAGCGTTTCTTCGATGTCGGGATAGCGGAGGAGCATGCCATCGGCCTGAGCGCAGGGCTCGCGCGCGGCGGATTCAGGCCCATCATATCGATATATTCCACTTTTTTACAGCGCGGCTATGACCAGATAATCCACGACGTATGCCTGCAGAACCTGCCCGTCATATTCTGCGTCGACAGGGCCGGTCTCGTCGGAGAAGATGGCCCCACGCACCACGGCTTATTCGACATGGCGTATCTGCGTAACATACCTAATCTTACCCTGATGGCTCCGGCAACGCCCGAAGAACTTAAGAAGATGCTCGAGTTTGCGCTTACCGTTAACGGGCCGGTTGCCATACGTTATCCGAAAGGCTCGTCTTCGCTGGGCGCACATCCGCCCGCGGTTATAAAAGAGGGGCGGGCGGAGACGTTGAGGGCCGGTAAGGACGTAGCCATTATCGCCATAGGCAGTATAGCGGAGATGGCGCTTGAAACGGCATCTTTGCTGTCGAAGAGGGGGTTTGAGGCAACCGTAGTCAATGCGAGATTCGTAAAACCTGTTGACGAAGAATTGATAGCCGCTCTCTGCGCAGATATAAAGCGGATAGTTACTATGGAAGAAGGCGTCCTGGAGGGGGGCTTTGGCGCGGGCGTGCTCGAATTCATGGAGAGAGCCTCCATAAAGGGTGTTAAGGTGCGCCGGATAGGCCTGCCGACCACGTTTATAGAGCACGGAAAGCGCTCCGAACTATTCTCAAAGTATAACTTGACACCGACGGCGATTTGCGATGTAATTATAAATGAGGTTTTAAGGTAATCTTATGGCTAAAATCAAGATAGATAAGAACCGGTGCAAGGGATGCTACCTTTGTGTTGTAAACTGTCCAAATGCCCTTATTAGGGTATCGGATGAGCTGAACGTGCGCGGTGTAAAGGCGGCCTATTTCTCGGGCAGTGTCAAGTGCACGGGTTGCGGTATGTGCGCTGTAATATGCCCGGATTGTGCAATAACGGTATTCAGATTAAGGTTACTATTATGAAGAGCAAGATATTGATGTGCGGTAACGAGGCGTGCGGCGAAGGGGCGATGCTTGCCGGATGTACCTTCTACGCAGGCTATCCCATAACGCCGCAGAACGAACTGACAGCCTATATGGCGAGGCGCCTGTATGACACGGGCGGCGTCTTTATCCAGGCTGAGTCGGAACTTGCCGCGATAAACATGGTATTCGGCGCATCCTGCGCCGGCGCCAGGGCGATGACGTCGTCTTCTTCGCCCGGTATAAGCTTAAAACAGGAAGGGATCTCGTATCTGGCGGGCTGTGAATTGCCGTGCGTCATCGTAAATATGCAGCGCGGCGGCCCGGGCCTCGGCAATATAGCGCCTTCGCAGGGCGATTATTTCCAGGCTGTGAAAGGCGGCGGCCACGGAGATTACCGATTGCTAGTCTTTGCCCCCGCATCGGCCCAGGAATTCCTGGAATATACCGCATTGGCATTCGACCTCGCGGATAAGTACAGGAACCCGGTAATGATATTGGGAGACGGCCTGTTGGGACAGATGATGGAACCGGTTCATATGCCGTCCCCGAAGGACCAGGGCGGCGCCGCGGCAGAAAAGCCGTGGACGCTTACGGGATGTAAGGGCAGAAAGCCGCGTATAATAAGGTCACTATTACTGCCGGACGGCGCTCTAGAAGCTCATAATAAAAAATTGCAGGAAAAGTTTAAATTGATGACCGAATTGGAAACGAGGAGCGAGACATTTTATACCAAGGATAGTAATATTGTCCTGGTTGCTTACGGCTCTGTGGCCAGGATCGCAAAAGCGGCGGTGGAGATGGCCAGGGAAAAGGGCATTAAGGCCGGGCTCATAAGGCCGATAACATTATGGCCGTTCCCGTCCAAAGTTATCGAAAACACATGCGTCACCGCAGGTCCTTCGGCAGGCTCAGGATCCGCTCCGGACAATAACCGGGGAGCGAAAAAGTTCCTTGTAGTGGAAATGAGCGCCGGCCAAATGGTCGAAGATGTAAGGTTGGCGGTAAACGGACGGGTCCCGGTTGAGTTTTACGGCAGGATGGGCGGCGGGATACCGTCGGAAGAAGAGATACTTAAAGAGATAGAATTGTTGGCGGGTCCAGATGAAAAAGATTAAAAAAACACCGAAAAGTTCGAAACCTGCTGTATTGCAGGATATGGGATCCGCCCCGTCCGCGCGGCCGCTTAGCTTGCGCGAAGCCGAGAACCACTATTGCGCGGGATGCGGCCACGGCATAGTCCACAGGCTCGTATGCGAAGTCATAGACGAATTCAATATACGCGAAAAAGTCATAGCTGTTGCGCCGGTCGGGTGCGCGGTGATTGCGTATGATTACTGGGATTTCGATGTTACCGAAGCCGCGCACGGCAGGACACCCGCCGTAGCAACCGGCATAAAGCGCGTGCGCCCCGGCAATATAGTCTTCACTTATCAGGGCGACGGAGACCTGGCCGCCATAGGGACCGCCGAGATAATTCATGCCGCGAACCGCGGTGAGAATATTACGGTTATATTTGTAAATAACGGTGTTTACGGCATGACCGGCGGACAGATGGCGCCGACGACACTGGCGGGCCAGAAGACGAGCACTACCGAGCACGGCCGGTCTTTGAGGCGCGAAGGTTACCCGATCAAGATGCTCGAGATGCTGGCGGTCCTGCCCGGTACAAGATATCTCGAGCGCGTATCCGTCCATTCCGCGCATGAAGTCTTAAGGGCGAAACGCGCCATAAAGAAGGCTTTCCAGATGCAGATAGAGAATAAAGGTTTTTCTATGGTAGAGGTCCTCTCCATGTGCCCAACCTACTGGGGGATGTCGCCTGTAAAGGCGGCCGACAGGATAAAGAGTGAAGTATCGACGTTCTATCCTCTCGGCGTTATAAAGAGCTGCTAAAAATGGCAAAGAAAAAAACACAAACAATGAGCAACGAGCAACGAGCAACGAAACACAAGCGTGTTTCATGTGAGGAAATATTATGCGCCGGGTTCGGCGGGCAGGGGATAATATTTATGGGCAAGCTCCTGGCGTTGGCAGGGCTCATGGCGGACAGGCACGTTACGTGGATGCCTTCATATGGCGCGGAAGTAAGGGGCGGTACCGCTTATTCGATGGCGAAGATATCCGATAATGAAATAGCTAATCCCATCGTGGCGGATCCGGATGTTCTTATTGTCATGAATAAGCCGTCGTTTGATAAATACGCAGGGAAATTAAAAGCGGGCGGCGTCCTTATCGCGAACAAGACGATGGTGGGCAATGTCGCCAAGCAAAAAGGTATAACGCTGGTCAATATTCCTCTCACGGCGGCCGCTTTGAAGATGGGAGACGTAAGGAGCGCTAACATGATAGCGGTAGGCGCTTTTGCCAGACGCTCGCGGATGGTGTCGATAAGGAATGTTGTGAGCGCGCTTGCGGTCGTCTTCAAGAATAAAGAAGAACTTTTGGCGAAGAATAAGGAAGCGCTCGAAAAAGGATACAAATGGTAAGGGTAAGATTCGCGCCGAGCCCGACGGGATACCTGCATATAGGTAGCGCAAGGACGGCGCTTTTTAACTGGCTATACGCCAGGCGCCATAAAGGCAAGCTACTTTTGCGCATCGAAGATACCGACAAGACCCGCTCCGAGAAAAAGTACCTGGAAGAGATAATAAACGACCTGAAATGGCTCGGGATCGATTGGGACGAAGAGCCCATCCGTCAGTCGACGCGATTCGCGGTATACCGCGAGATCGCCGCGGCGCTTGTCAAGAAGGATAAAGCTTATCGCGAGGGCGAGGCGTACATATTCAAAGTAGAAAAGGGCAGGACTATAGAAGTCAACGACATGATCCATGGCGCGGTATCTTTCAATACCGACGATATCAAAGATCAGGTCATGATAAAATCCGACGGTTCCCCGGCGTACAATTTCTGCTGCGTCGTGGATGATGCGTATCTAAAGATAACGCATATTATACGCGGGGACGACCACCTCTCCAACACGCCGAAACAGATACTCTTTTACGAAGCTCTCGGGCTGACACCGCCGCAATTCGGCCACATGCCGCTTATAATGGGCGCCGACGGCGCGAAACTATCCAAGCGCCACGGAGGCGTTTCCGTCGAAGAGTACAAAAAAGAAGGGTTTCTGCCGGAAGCGCTTGTCAACTACCTGTTATTGCTCGGCTGGTCGCCGGGCGGCGACCGGGAGCTCATCGGCCTGGATGAAGCCGTGAAGTTATTCAATATCGATGATATGAAGGGCGTCCAGGCAAAATTCGACCTGATAAAACTCAAATGGATGAACGGCGAATATATCGCCGCGCACCCGGACGCGGCTCTTTTACCGCTAATAAAAAAACAGATGACGGATGAAGGTAAACCGCCTGCCGCTCCGGACGAAACATTGCTCAAAGTGATAGGTTTATATAAAGTGCGCATTAAGACGCTTTCCGAATTTGTCGGCATGACCGACTATTTCTTCGCCGATACTTATTCGGTCGAGGAGAAAGCCGCCGAAAAGTACTTGTCGGGAGCCGGATCAAAAGATATCCTGAAAGAATTTTCCGCAAAGCTCGAAAAAATAGAAGATTTTTCCCATGGTGTTATTGAGGAAGCCTGCCGCGCGCTGGCCGCGGAAAAAGGGGTGAAGGCGGGCCAGATAATTCATCCCACCAGAGTTGCGATAAGCGGTAAGACGACCGGAGCAGGGCTATTCGAGATGATGGAGGTCCTGGGTAAGCCCAAGGTCCTGGAGCGCATGCAAAAAGCCGCCGGGGTTTCCGCATAGAAGGGCGACGTAGAATGGAAAATACCAAATCCACAAATTTCATACGCGAGATAATAGACGAGCATCTGAAGACCGGCAGGTTCGCCCAAAAGGTCCATACGCGGTTTCCGCCGGAACCGAACGGCTATCTCCATATAGGGCACGCGAAATCGATCTGTCTTAATTTCGGTATCGCCCGGGATTATAAAGGATTATGCAACCTCCGCATGGACGATACAAACCCGGAAAAAGAAGAAGTCGAATATGTCGACTCTATCATTGAAGATGTCCGGTGGCTCGGGTTCGACTGGCAGGACCGGTTATTCTACGCCTCCGACTATTTCGAAAAGATATACGGATACGCGGTAGAATTGATAAAGACAGGCAAGGCATACGTATGCGATCTTGACGCAGACCAGATCCGCGAATACCGCGGCACCCTGACAAAGCCCGGTAAGCCGAGCCCGTCCCGCCTCCGGACGGCCGGTGAGAATCTTGCGCTCTTCGAGCGCATGAGGCAGGGCGAATTTCCCGACGGCGCCAAGACTCTCCGGGCGAAGATCGATATGCAGAGCCGGCATATAATAATGCGCGACCCGGTCCTTTACCGGATCAAGCGCGAGCACCACCACCGTACGCTCGACAAATGGTGCATATATCCAATGTATGATTTTGCGCACTGCATCTCCGATTCGATCGAGGGCATCACGCATTCGATTTGCACGCTCGAATTCGAAAATAACAGGCCTCTCTACGACTGGATCCTCGACAACCTGAATATTTATCACCCTCAGCAGATCGAATTTGCGCGGCTTAACTTAAGCCACACGGTCTTAAGCAAGCGCAAACTCCTGCAGCTCGTCAACGAAAAGCTCGTCGAGGGATGGGACGATCCGCGTATGCCGACTATCTCCGGTTTTAGGAGACGCGGCTATACGCCGGCGGCAATAAGGGGCTTCTGCGATGAGATCGGTGTCTCGAAGATGGATTCGATAATAGAGCTGGCGGTGCTGGAGAACTCGATACGAAATGAACTGAACAAGACGGCCCCACGCGCCATGGCGGTCTTAAAGCCGGTGAAGCTTGTTATTACAAATTACCCTGAGGGCAAGACCGAAGAACTCGACGCGGTAAATAATCCCGAGGACCCGTCGGCGGGAACGCGCAAGATCGTATTCGCGCGGGAACTTTATATAGAGGCAGATGATTTCCGCGAAGTGCCGCCTCCGAAATTCTTCAGGTTATCGCCCAGTAAAGAGGTGCGCCTCAGGTACGCGTACTTCGTAAAGTGCACGGAGGTGATGAAGGACGCCTCCGGCAGGATCGCCGAGATACGATGCGTATATGATCCGGCAACACGGGGCGGGGACGCGCCGGACGGACGAAAGGTGAAGGCGACGCTCCATTGGGTGTCGGCCCGCCAGGCCGTAGACGCGGAGGTCCGGCTCTATAATACGCTTTTTACTAAACGCGCGCCGGACGATGTCCCGGAGGGCGCCGATTTCAAGGCCAATCTGAACCCGAAATCCCTCGAGGTGCTGACCGGATGTAAACTTGAGCCCGGGCTTACCAGAGCAGTTGCGGGAAGCCGCTATCAATTCGAGCGGCTAGGCTATTTTTACCTCGATCACGTTGCCGCTAAAGAGGGTAAGCGCATTTTTAACCGGATCGTTACGCTCAAAGACGAATGGGCGAAGATTCAGCAAAAGAAGCATTGAAAAACGGGCGGTTTTGGTATAAGATTTATAGTCCGCCCTTGCTTTAACATATGGGCGGGATAATGGGACGGTTTAGACTTTGATATGCGAGATTAGCTGTTGCCCGGTGGTGTAATGGTAGCACGGCAGCCTCTGGAGCTGCTTGTCTAGGTTCGAATCCTAGCTGGGCAACCATCCTACTTCGCTCTTAAGGCAGTCAAATAGAGTAGAGCTTCGTAGGATACCCTACGAAGCACCAGGTTATTTAAGTATTGGAGTGCGAAGTAGGGCAACTATCAGTATTCGCTGACACTAGGATTTGAAAAGAGCGAGCACTGAGCGAAGCGACGACGCCCTTGCTTTTATTATATTTTTGGATATAATATAAGACCCCATGATAATTTACGAAGAAATATTGCGCGAGTTCCAGAAGCAGAAGGTTAAGTATATCCTGGTGGGCGGGATTGCGTTCAATCTATTAGGAGGAGAGCGGGCTACTCACGATATGGACGTGATTGTTGAAATGAGCGACGATAACCTGGCGAAAGCGGTCTCCATACTTAAGCGCGAAGGCTATAAAATAAAGCAACCGGTAGACCCTATGGAAATAGCGAACATAAAAACCCGTAATGATTGGATATACAATAAGAATATGAAGGCGTTCAACTTCTACAAAAAAGATGAAATGAAGAAAGTGGATATTATTATAGATTCTCCGGTGCAGTATCAAAAAGCCGAAAAAGACAAGGTTAAGATTAAGAGCGGCATATTGAATATACCGGCAGGCCCATGGACCAGTTTGATGTAAAAACCCTTAAAAATATAGAAAAAATTAGCAAAGAAATAAGATGAATTTTAGATGGGAGACGGAAAAAGAAAAGTTGTTGCGTTCGATGAAGGTCTCTCCGCAGAAGAAGATGGAGTGGCTTAATGAGATGCACGATTTTTTGCTTTCTACGGCCACACCTAAAAGGAAAAAGATTTTTTGGAAATTGAGAGGAATTAAGTAAAAACTTCGCACATAACAATTTGGAATATACAGATTTTGCGCGGGTGGTGGAACTGGCAGACACGACAGTTTGAGGGGCTGTTGGGGCAACCCTTGCAGGTTCAAGTCCTGTCCCGCGCACCATTTTAGTCAGTACGAGTATGGACTTGAAGCGAGCGAGCGCCGAGCAAAGCGAGGAAAAGCGCTATGCGCGACAGCGAGCGAGGTGAGGTTACGCAGCCGCCTATGGCGGCGTAGTAACCAAGTCCTGTCCCGCGCACCATACTTCGCTCCTAAGGCAGTCAAATAGAGTAGAGCTTTGCCCTACGAAGCTCTACCCTTATCTAAGCGTCTTAAGAGCGAAGTAGGGGCCTCATCGTCTAGCCTGGCCTAGGACATTAGGTTCTCAGCCTAAAGACTGGGGTTCAAATCCCCATGGGGCTACCATATATTCTGCCTCGAACCAGAGAGGCAGAGAAAATCAGCTGTAGGGCACCTTTAAAGGTGCCCTACGTATTTTTCAATTTGTCGTCGAGGAAATCAGAGATACCGCACCAGCTTGATCGATCCTGCCAGCATTGGCTCTGACCATCGGATTCTACGGAAGCAGCTCAAATCCAGCCAAAACACGCGTTTATTAACGCTCTAACTCTCTTAGTTAATCGATGGACAGTTAATGGAATATTGACCGACTATTTGCGAGATTTGAGGTAGTGATTTAGCAGGTTAATTCCATTAACTGCTTTTGAGGAGAAAGTCCCACATCTTGATCTGTTTTTCCCAGAGAGGTTCTTTGACGATATTGCGGATGCTGTATTCGCCGAGAGCGAATAATCGCTTGTTTTTGGATAGTAGAATATCTTTCTGAATCTTCGGACATAACAAAAGAATCTCCATTATCTGGCACATTCGCGCTGGCGTCATATTAAGCCACTCCGATATCTGCCTTGAAGTCATGCCTGAGTCTTTTTCAAGCATATCCTTTATCTGATAAGCGAGAATCAAGTATTGGCGCAGCTTCGGCTCTTGAGATAGCTTTAGCATGTTGTACTTATGCGATTTATGCCGCACAGGTTTTAAGTCTATTTTGAATTCAAACTTCAAGTCAGTTCCCATAAAATCCTCGCTTATTTTAAGTCCTTTTGCAGTTCTGGATGCAATAGCAGGTATAGGAATTTAAGTCCGTTGTGGTTTAACGTGAGCGCGATTTTGCCGTCCATAGCGCTATAATCGATCCGTTTAACCATGAGTTTTAATGCTTTGTATTTTTCCTGAGGGAAAAGTGTCTCCCAGATAGGGGAGTTCATTATAAGCGCCTGCGAAAGTTCGTGATCCGTGATGAGTTTTTGTCCAAGCGTCATCTCTTTTACACGAGCTTCGGTTAATAAGCGGTCAAAGTCGCCATGTTTAGCAGTTAAATTTTTCAATTGGAGTTCCAGCTCTCTCTTATTACAATCCGGGTTCTTTAACGATTCTTTTACAGTCTCGATTTTTTCATTTAAGGTACGGGCATCTTTAATAAGAGTTTTCATCTCCTTATTATGAGTTTCAATCTCCTTTTGGATCTGCTCGTTTACATCGCGCAGCGCTTCTTTGCGCAGTTCCGACTCATTGGCTATTTTTATTAATGAGACCACTACTGCGTTTTCAATATCCTGCGCATTAACAGATCTTGTAGGGCATCCAGAATAACCGCGCTTATGAGCGTTTAAGCAGACATAGTAGCGGTATTTTCGGCCGTCTTTCTTACTGCTGTAAGTATGAAACATAAGGCTGTTACAGGCCTTGCAGTGCAGGGCGCTGCCAAGGAGGCCTGTATTAGGCGTATTCTTGGAATAGTCGCGCCTTACGCGGTTACCCGCGATAATTTCCTGCGCTTTATTGAATGTTTCATCCGAGACTATGGCATCATGCGAGCCTTTGTAGAGTTCGCCGTTATATTTGACCTTGCCGATATAGAGCACATTATTTAATATGTGACTGATATTCGATGCCTTGAACCTTATGCCTCCGTGATCGCCTGATTTGGTCGGATGGCGTTTGGTAAGATAGCCTTTTTCATTCAGTATCTTCGCTACTGATAGCAGGGTTCTCTTTTTCAAGTATAGGTCGAATATCTCGCGTACCAGTTGTGCGTCTTTTTCGTTCACTACAATCCTATGATTTGCTTTATCGAGATCATAGCCTAATATCGGACGGCCTCCGAGCCATTTGCCTTTCTTACGAGCAGCTCCCATCTTGTCTTTAACACGCTCGCTGATAATCTCGCGTTCGAATTGGGCGAAGGAAAGAAGGATGTTGAGCGTAAGGCGCCCCATAGAATTATTGGTGTTAAAGGCTTGAGTTACGGATACGAAGACGACGTTATTTTTCTCGAAGAGTTCGAGCAGTTGAACGAAATCGAGCAAGGATCGCGATAGCCTATCGACTTTATAGACCACAACGCAGTTAATCTTGCCTTCTTTAATATCGGCGATTAGCTTTCGCAAGGCAGGCCTTTCGGTATTAGCGCCCGTATAGCCTCCATCATCGTATCGATCCGGTAATAATATCCATCCTTCGCTCTTTTGGCTATTAATATAACTCTCAGAGGATTCGCGCTGGTTATCCAAAGACGTGAAGTCCCGGTCTAAGCCCTCGCTTGTGGACTTACGCGTATAGATCGCGCAGTATAATCGTTTTGTGACAGTCTTTTCAGCCATAACTCACCTAAAGGTTAAAAAACGCGTATCCATTCCAGTGCGCCCCTGTTATCGCGCTGGCTACAGCGCCGATAGTCTTATAAAATTTGCCATTATATTCAAAGCCTTTTTCAAGCGCTTTGACGCGAATTTCAGTGCTCTTATAGTTCTTGGTAATGATGGTGCCCGGGATAGGGAGCCTTCTATCTCGCGTAATAAGCTGTTTATTGGCGATATCAGGCCGCAGCGTCTTATTATTGATAGGATCAAATTCATTAACCAGTTCCTTAACCTTGTTATATACCGGTTCCGGAAGGCCGCCGTATTCGATCTCCTGTATCCGATAAGCTATCCTCTGCCACAGATACGTCTTATTATTCGAAGTCGCCTTTTTGCCGTCAAATAGCTCCGAATATCGCGCTTGAAGCTCCGGAACAGCCATCTCTTTTAAGGCCAATATTTGCTCTAAAATCGCCTCATTCATTGCCAAAACCTCCTCTCTAACCTCATTACATATAGGCCATACTAACTGCCGCAAGTCAAGGCAAAGGGAGCAGATAGTTTTGATTGTTAAAGGGGGTCAAAAGCTATATAATAAACAAGCAGATATGGCGATAATATAGCGTTATGAGATATACTGAAATGTAAATAATGCTGAAGTTTTTTAATGGAATGACTGAGGTAAAAAATAATCATGAGTAGATATAATGGTTGGTCGAGAGAAAAACTAATAGCCGAGATTAAGCGCCTAAAGAAGGGTAAGAAATTCGGGTTAGTTTGGGAAGATAAAATCGAAGACGTGGCGGAACTTTGCAAAACAAAACTACCTGTCTTAGTAGAAGTTGAGGATAAAGAAATCTCCAGCGATTCCCATGGCTCGGCTAATATTCTAATCGAAGGTGATAATTACCACGCCCTATCGGTTCTTAATTACACACATAAAGAAAAAATTGATTTTATCTATATCGATCCGCCGTACAATACTGGTAATAATGACTTTATCTATAATGACAAATTTGTTGATGCCGAAGACCCGTATAGGCATAGTAAATGGATAGCTTTTATGGAAAAACGTCTAAGGTTAGCAAGGCCTCTTTTGAAAAAAGACGCAGTAATTTTTATTAGCATTGATGACAATGAGCAATCACAGTTGAAATTATTATGTGATGAGGTATTTAATGAGAAAAATTTTGTTTCCACGATAATTTGGCAGAGAGCATATAGCCCAAAAAATCAGTCCAAAAGAATTTCCGTTGATCATGAATATATCTTGGCATATGCAAAAAATATTGAATTTTTGGATTTCAAGTTACTCCCAAGAACTGAAAAAATGAATGCGAGATATAAGAATCCAGATAAAGATCCTCGTGGCAATTGGAAATCCGGTGATTTGGTGGCAAACGAAGAACGAAGAAACGGCCATTATATTATTACTGGACCTCATGGTAATAAATTTGATGCTCCTCCCGGGAAGCATTGGAGTTTCGGAAAAGAAACGATGATGGGATTTCTGAAAGATAATCGACTTTATTTTGGAAAAGACGGGAAAGCATTTCCTTCTCTGAAACAATTTTTAAACGAAGTCCAGCAGGGCAGGAAGGCTTCAACACTGTTTTTCCATGATCAAGCTGGTCATAATGATGAGGCGAAAAAAGAGCTAAAAGATTTTTTTGAACAATCAGATGATTTATTTTCTACCCCAAAACCAACACGCTTGATAAAGCAACTTATGAGATTGCTAAATAAAGATGATGCGATTATTTTAGATTTCATGGCTGGCTCAGGTACAACAGCGCAAGCCGTTTTAGACCTCAACAAAGAAGATCGCGGTAATCGCCAATTTATTCTTTGCACTAACAACGAAAATAATATTTGTTCGAATGTTTGTCATCCGAGAATTAAAAAAGTTATAGTCGGCTATAAAGATATTAAAGGTGAAAAAGTCGAAGGTTTTGGTGGAAATCTAAAGTATTTCCGAACAGACTTTGTCGACGCCGATCCGACAGACAAAAATAAAAAGAAATTGACCAAGATGGCCACGGGAATGCTTTGCCTCAAGGAAGGCACTTTTGAGAAGATAATAAACAAAAAAGCCTTCAAGATTTATAAAAATACTAACCATTACACCGGCATTGTTTTTGATCAAATGGCGATATCTGATTTCAAGGAAGCCAGTGCCAAGATGAAGGGTAAATTTAACGTCTATGTGTTCTCGCTTGGTGATGATTCTTTTGAGGAAGAATTTGATGACATTAAGCAGAAGGTTAAATTGTCCCCTATCCCCGAAGTCATTTTGCGGGTTTACAGGAGAATTTTCAAATAATGCAGCTTAAAAATTATCAAATCAACGCTATTGGCGAGTTATTAAGTAAGGCCAAAAAGCTGTTTACCTATGCCGATAATAAAAAGCTAATATTCAAGGCTCCTACCGGCTCTGGTAAGACCATAATGGTGGCCGAGTTTTTGAAGCAGCTATGTGAGGATAAGGAGATTAAATTTCCTCTTGCCTTTATCTGGACGGCCCCACGGCAATTGCACGAGCAAAGCAAGAATAAGCTGGATTACTATTACGAGCCGAGCCGGGCCCTGCGTTGTTCTTTCTTTGAGGACTTGGACGATAAAAAGATCGACCAAAATGAAATTTTGTTCTTTAACTGGGAGAGTATTAACAAAGAAGATAATATCTACATTCGTGATAACGAGCAGGATAATAATCTGTTAAATGTTGTCGCTCAGACCAAAGAAGAAGGCCGGACGATAATTCTTATTATAGATGAAAGTCACCATCATGCCACAAGCGAAATATCACAAAACTTAATTCGAGATATTGGACCCAAGCTAACGATCGAGGTATCCGCCACCCCGGTCCTAGAAAGCCCGGATGAGATTGTTTCCATCCAGTTAGAGGACGTCAAGGTTGAAGGGATGATCAAGAAAGCCGTTATCCTTAACCCAGAGTTTAATAATGTACTAAAAGATGAAAAAATTCAGAGTCAACTAAGTAAGCAATCCGAAGAGTTGGTTATTGAGCTTGCCCTAAAAAAAAGGAAAATCCTGAAAGAGGCCTACCAAAAGGAAAAGATCGATATCAACCCTCTGGTGCTTGTGCAATTGCCGGATCGGCATACCAGTCTCGAAGACGTCATAAAAGATAAAGTTATAGCGATTCTAAAGGATAAGCACAAGATAACAACCAAAAACGGTAAACTGGCAATCCATCTTTCCGGTGACCACAAAAATTTAGAGAACATTTCAAGAGCGGACAGCGAGACGGAAGTTTTAATATTTAAGCAGGCACTCGCTCTGGGTTGGGATTGTCCTCGGGCGCAAATATTGGTTCTATTTCGTGATTGGAAAAGCATTGTTTTTTCAATCCAGACGATCGGCAGGATTATGCGTATGCCCGATCCCGATTATGGCCACTATGCAAATGAAATTCTCAATCACGGATATATATTCACCAATCTGGACGATATAGCAATTCAAGAGGACATTGCCAGAGACTACATCACGATTCATATATCAAGACGTCGAGGCGATTATTCGCCTTTGGGTATGCCTTCCTGCCATTCAAAAAGGCATCGTGAAAAAACAAGATTATCGCTATTCTTTATTAAAGTCTTTTCGCAAGAAGCCGACGCTTATGGTCTTGCTAAAAAGATACAGAAGAAATCAAAAGGTTTGAGTGTAAATTTTATCTCAGATTTCAAGGCGGAGAGCGTTGACGCTTTGGTGGGACAGACGATTTCTGGTGATAAGGGCATCAAAATGACCGGATTTGATCTGCAAAAGTATTTCGATTATTTCATCAGAAAAAATCTTGCTCCGTTTCATCCGGAGGATCGATCCATTGGCAGGCTAAAAGAAGCGATCTACTATTTTTTTGACTACACGATGGGTATTAAGTATGAGGATGATCAGGAAGCTATTGTCGAAATGGTGCTCAGCGAGCACAATATACAGCATTTTATCAATGTTATAGATCAGACCAAGGAAAAGTATAGAGACCATGTATCGAAGAGGGAAAAAGAGCTTGATTATGATGAAAAATGGGATGTGCCGGAAAGCATCAGTTTTAGCTCTCAATGCGTCCTCGAGCATCAGAAGAAATCAATTATGCAGCCGTTTTATAACAATGGGCGGTCGGCTCTTGAAACGGCATTTATTAAATATCTGGAAAGCCCCAATAAGGTGGCTTGGTGGTTCAAAAATGGTGATCGGGATGCCGTATATTTTGCCGTTCCCTATGAAGAAGGTAGCGATAAGAAGCCTTTTTACGTTGATTTTATTATTCGTATGAAAGATGGCTCTATCGGTCTTTTTGATACCAAATCAGGTCTTACAAGGCAAGTAGCAGGCCCAAAAGTAGACGGACTTAATGCCTATATTCACGAGCAGAATAAAAAAGGCAAAAATCTATTCGGTGGAATCGTTACCAATACCGATGCTCGCAATTATACCGGCCGATGGATTTATTTTAATAAGGACGCAAAAGTTTTTACGAATAGCTTTGATAACTGGGAAAATTTGGTTTTATAGAATAATATGATTAGATAAGGAAAATTATGGATAAGAAATCGCATACATCGCTAGAAGTGTTTTTTAATTCTCTTGAGGAGAAGGATAAAGAGCTATTGGTAGATTATATGAAAGATCGTAAATATGAAAGTCTTTCTAGTAAATTCGACACGCTTTTAAAGACGAAAAAATGAAAATTACTAAACTCACAATAAGAGGATTTAGAGGATTTAACGAACAACAATCAATACCATTAGATAGTAATGTTATCTTAGTTTATGGTTTGAATGGTTCAGGGAAGAGCAGTTTTACAGAGGCCTTGGAATGGCTATTTTTTGGTGAAATATCTAGGCAGCGGCTATCTCGTTGTCGTTCTGAATATCAATACGAGGAATATTTAAAGAACCTTTTTTATAATGATACCGGAAATCCTTTTGTCGAGATAGAAGGTATAATTAATGGTAAAAATATAAAGATAAAGAAAGAAATAAATCCAGATGGCGAAAAACTCTTCATAGATGATAAAGAATCCCCAGATCTTAATGCCATCAATCTCAATTTAGAGAGCTATTTCAGACCAATGCTTGCTCAAACCGAAATAAAAGCTCTGGTAGATTCTGAGCAAAAAGATCGATGGGAGCAGCTTTCAAGCATTTTAGGCCAAGATGAACTTACTAACCTTAGGGAAAACCTGATATCTCTTAGAAATAATAAGAAAAAGGACGAAAATTATAAAAAACAAGAGTTGAAATGGCAATCTATTCTAAGTGATATAACTGAACTTCAATCTCTCTCGCAACTTAACCGTGCTATTCAGGATTTAGATAGCATTAATTTGCTTTCCGGAATAAAAAATATTACCGGAAGTTCTACAAATAATCTTCAAGATATTCTTAAAGAAGTTAGAATTAGGCAAAAAAGCCTTCTGAATACCGAAATAGGCAAGCGTGTAACCGAAATATCCTATCTAGACGCTATTGAATTATCGAAATATTTAAAAGAATTATCGGATAGTTTTACGAAGCTTGAGGAGCATTTAATAATATCAACGAAAGAAGGGCATGATCATGATTATTTAGATTTTCTAAAAAATGGATTAGCTTTTGTGAAATTACCAGAATGCCCATATTGTTTGGAAAAAACATTAAATCAAAAACGCTTGGATGATATCAATGAAAAATTGGAATTAGGCAAGGAGTCTCGAGAAGCAAAAAACCAGTTCGATCAGCTCAAGAATTCCATAAAATTATGGATACAGTCTTTTCCCGAAAGCATTAAGTCGTATCTTCCATCTCAACAAGAGTTAAAAATAATATCACAGAAATTCCTTGATATAGAAGAAGCAGAATTGGCAGTTAAGGTTCAGAACATCGAGAAAGAAATAGCTACTACAATTGCAAGTCTTAATAAAGAATTAAAAAGCGCTATTGATGAATTTCATGGTTATCTTGAAATAAGATATTTTCATAAAGGTACTGTGGATGAAAATATACCAAAAAAACTATCTGACATCATACAAAAAATAATATCTCAGCAGAATGACATTATTACGAAATGGGAAGATTTAAAAATAGAAATAGCGAAAAGCTTATCTATTACAGGAGTCGTAAACCAAGAGGAAATAAAAAAGTGGTTAGCTTTGGAAAAAATAGCCTCTTTTTTCATTAACGCAGTAGAGTTTATTAAATGTGCAAGCTTACTTAAACAAATCGATGTGATACAGGCCAAGTTAGAGCAATATGAGAAAAGTGAAATTACTAGACTTTTACAAGAACATGCTACTGAAATAAAAGCGTACTATGAAAAACTAAACCCAGGAGATAAAATTCAGTTTTCTGGAATAGAAGTAAAAGGTGGAGTGAGGCGTCAGGCTAAGCTTAGCGCGGAAGCTTTTGGTAAAGTTGTTAATCCAGTTACCTTTTTTAGCGAGGCACATACCAATAGTTTAGCATTGAGTATTTATTTTCCCCAAAGAGTAGATCGAAACAATACTTGGGATGTTGTTATACTGGATGATCCTGTTCAATCAATGGATGAAAATCATTCACAAGCATTGATTGATATTTTGGTCGGTATATCTACGAAGAAACAAGTGATAGTGTTGACTCATTCAAAATCATTCTTCCGTCGTTTGTGTGCTCGCTTTGGGCATTTGAAACCAAAGATATTTTTATTCCATAATAATGATGAGAAAGGTCCATCTATTTGTCTTGATAAAGGAGAAACTCTTTCCTATTTGTCATTAATTGAGGAAAATTGTAAAAAGGGAGACCTTAGATCATTAGAAACTGCTTCTCAACATTTACGGAAATCCATAGAGTCTGTATGTTTAGAGTTTCTATTAGATAAAGGAACAAGTTTTAGCAAAGCACAGAAACTACAAAATGCTGGTTTGCAATCTTCTTTTGCAGAATGCGAAAAGTTAGGTTTGCCTGCGTCTGAAACAGGCAAGCTAAAAAGTGTATTGGATACTTCACACAGTGATTCACATGCTTGGAGTATTGCTGATACAACTGTCGGTACTATACAAGTTGGAAAAAAGTACGTCCAAGATATTTATGATGCATACTTAAAATAATTTATTTGGATGAATCGGAATCGAGAACGGTCCAGAAGGTGCCATTTCATAAATTAAACTATGAAACCCGGCGACATACTACTATTTAAGGCAGAAAAAGATTTAGCCTCAAAACTTATCGCGTGGGGCACTAACAGTCTCTATAGTCATGTTGCCATTTGCGTCTCGGAGGAGATGAATCTTGCTATCGAATCTATCCCCGGCGGAGGCGTCCGTGGCCGTGACATAAGAAAGATCCAGGAAACCTATGACGTCTATAGCATTAAAGACGGATATAGTTTCGATCTGCATAGCACAATATCTTATCTGGTAGATAAGTTAAACGCGAAGTACGATACCTGGGGTATCACATTTCTTGGTATTTTAAAATTTTTTATCAGAATAGGCTGCCCCTTGAGACCCATAGCAAATAAGTGGCAAAAGGATCGAGACTATTTCTGTTCCGAGCTTTGTTATGAGGCGTTTTATCGCGGCGGAGGGCTCGATATAGTGCCAGCCGTTTCCGAAGCAGATGTAACTTCCCCGGGTGATATCGCAAAGAGCCAGATTGTGGAGTTAATAGAGAGTAAAAAGGGAAAGGAGCCGGCCATGGGATGGTATATGAAGATGGTGGAGAGAGTAAAGGCGCTTGATACCCCGATGTTTATGCTATTTGTAAGCGTTAAGGCGCTCGGTGGTTTGGCGATCGGTATCATAATCGCGCCTTATGTTGGCAGGATAGGGTGGTGGGTACTACTTGCGGCTATTATTATATCTATCCCCCTAATGCTTAAAATATTTAAAAAGACATAACGATATATAAATTAGGAACAACAACGACCATTTTTTAATATTCCCGAATCAAAAACCGGTCGCGATTACACGGCCGGAGTTAGCAATCGAAAATAAATAAATCTCAATCCCTGAACAGATTATGCCTATTCGGGGATTTTCATTTCCATCAGAGTAAAGATTTTTGTTGACAGGAATAGCCGACTGTAATATAATCTTACAAGACTTGTAATATAATCGAACATATGATACACTTTATATTGGAGGTGAGAGCATGATTACAAAGCATAAGCTTGCGGAAAGAATAAAAAAGATGCGAGAAGATAGGGAGCTCTCACAAGAGGAGCTTGCTGCCAAGCTGGGAGTGCCTCGTCCTTCAATATCTCAGATCGAATCAGGACAAAGGGATATAAGCAGTATAGAGCTGGCAAAGATTGCAAAGATATTCGAAATCTCAATGGATGATTTATTAAGCCCAGACCTAGATGGAAAAGAACGTATGGATATGAAAAGAGAGCCAAAAATGCCTAAATTCAACAAAGAGAAGTTTAAGCAAGTGCTGCTGTATATCTTAGATAAGTGCGGAGCCAAGGCTAACGTTGGAGAAACAGTATTATATAAGCTGCTTTATTTTTCTGACTTTAACTATTATGAACTATTCGAAGACTATTTGACAGGAGCAGCTTATAGAAAGATAAGTTACGGGCCAGCCCCTTGTGATTTTCAGCATATTGTTCAGGAGATGATAGATGAAGGCAAGTTAAAGAAGGTCACAACAGAGTATTATGGCAAGCCTCAGAAGAAATATTTACCGCTAGTCAATGCTGATATAAATGAATGGAAATGGAGCGCACGGGAAAAAGAAGTAATTGATAACGTCATTGAGAGATTGTCTGCTATGGATGCCACCACAATAAGCGAATTTTCTCATGAGGATATCCCGTGGGAGGTAACCAAGGACAAGGAAATAATAGACTACGATACCGTCTTCTATAGAAAACCGCCCTTTTCAGTGAGAGCATACCCCGAGGAATGACATCATGGAATTTACATCTGTGGCTGAATTCGACTCGGAGTTTGATAAGCTCCTCAAAAAATACCGCAGTTTAGAAGAAGACCTAAAAGTCCTAAAAGCCGTTCTGGTGAAATACCCTCGTGGATACGAACCTTTTGCATTACGGATACCCGGCCTTGGCATTGAAACAGAGATCTATAAGGTTAAGCACTTTCGGTGTAAGGCATTGAACAGAGGATCACGCAGCGGCATCAGGGTAATATATGCGTACCTAGAAGCTAAACAAGAAATCAAGTTCGTGGAAATATACTATAAAGAAAAAGGCGACGTAGACTGTAACAAGGAGAGGATTCAGAAGTATTTTACATAAAAAGAAGAGGACGGAATAAAATTAAAAGGTTTGCGACCCCTCTTATCCCGCCCTCCATACTAGTAATCTGCTCTAGTATTGCTGGCAACAGTTTATAATAGTGAGGTGAAGGTAGTCAACAACTTTGTCGGTTTCCCTGCAGAAATTCCATAGGAAGGAGACTACCCAATGGCAAAGTACAACAGAAACTCGGGGAAGCCTTGGAAGTCAAGCGAAGTATCACAGCTGAAAAGCTTGGCGCGCCAAAACACCCCTACCAGAGTCATCGGTTTAAAATTAGGACGTACGCCAGATGCCGTATATAGCCGGGCAAGTGAAGAGAATATATCATTAGATCCGACTAACCGATCACCCTATAATCGTAGAGCGAGATAAGGGAAAAGCATTAATGTAATACTAAATGCCCATCCGTTTGAGGTGGGCATTTAGTATGTTCAGGCGATTTTATAATAAAAATCACGAAGAAAGGATAATAAAACACGGCCTTACGCCTTACCATCGCAGGTCTTGGTGTCAAGCCATCGAGCGACGAAGAGGAATTAAACTTAATATATTCAAATAAATCATAAGTAATCATGGAAAGAATTGGATATAGGGAACCATTCATTACCGAAAATCATCGCTGTCCAGAACTGAATCACCCGAAGTAGTGCTACAAAACTCGCGCTATAATCTTATGCGTATGATATAATTACATAATTAATAAGGCAGATTATGAAAAGAATACCGAAAGAATATGAAATCGGGGATAAGACCATAGACAGCTTGATAAGTGAACTTACCAAGAGATCCGGTTCTGTTGAAACCGAACACGTGCTGCGCGAAATCCTTACGACTGCTGTTAAGTTAGGAAGGGAATCAAGCGATAAGGGAGATCTGAAGCTTATCAATAATGCTCTGAAAGAATTGCGGTATTCTTTCAAGATATTTTCTCCTTATAGAGATATTAAAAAGGTGATAATCTTCGGATCTGCGAGATCAAAGAAGACATCAGCCGAATATAAGATGGCTGAGGAATTTACGCGAAAGCTGACAGCTAAGGGTTATATGATCGTAACCGGAGGCGGTCCCGGGGTTATGGAGGCCGGAAACAAAGGTGCTAAAGCAGGCAAGGAATTTGCGTTAAATATAAGGCTTCCTTTTGAGCAAAAGCCCAATCCGTATATTGACGAAAAAGATAAAATAATCAACTTTAAATATTTTTTCACAAGAAAACTGATCTTTGTCAAAGAGACCGATGCCACCGCTCTTTTCCCCGGCGGATTCGGCACGCATGATGAGGGGTTTGAAATGCTTACCCTGATCCAAACCGGTAAATCTAGGCCCAGGCCAATAGTTTTAATGGAACCCAAAGGCTCGACATATTGGGAGGCATGGAAACGCTATGTAGTCGACCATCTGCTTAAAAATGACTTTATTGCAAAAGAAGACCTTAAGCTTTTTCGTATTACGAAGACTGCTGACGAAGCAATAAAATATATTGATGATTTTTACAGGATATATCACTCAATAAGATATGTCTCGGGCCTGACTGTAATAAGATTGAATAAAGAGATCTCGCCAAAAAAGCTAAAATTAATCAATCAAGAGTTTAGGGACATTTTGACAAGCGGTGAGATCAAGAGTTCGCCTCCGATGAATAAAGAGGTTCAGGAAAGGGAATATCTTAATCTGCCCAGGATAGCGATGAATTTTAATATGCGTGACTATGGCAGGCTTTGCGAGATGATCCATGCCATTAATAGAGACCAGTCGTAAACGCGTGCAGGTTTTGGTATAATAGGGCAAAGGCAGGCATTAATGAAAGAGCGCATACTCATAGTCGAAGATGACAAGCACATATCTAAATTGGTTAAATTTAACCTCGAAAAAGCCAATTATGAATGTACTATTGCCGCAACCGGAGAGAAGGCCCTGGAAGCATTGGATGACCGATCCGTAGATCTTATAATCTTAGACATAATGCTTCCCGGCATGGATGGATTCGGGATTTGCCGTGCGATAAAAGAAAAAGAAAAGTTTAAAAACATACCAATAATAATGCTTACCGCCAAGGGCGAAGAAGTCGATAGAATAGTCGGGCTTGAATTAGGGGCGGATGACTACATAGTTAAGCCATTCAGCCCGAGGGAGCTGGTGCTAAGGGTTAAAGCGATTCTAAAAAGAGGTAAGGTTGAAGAAGCTAAAAAAGATATTCTGGCGGCAGGAGACATAATAGTCGATATTCCAAAACATAAAGTAACAGTTAAAGAAAAACCTATAGACCTTACCCAGATGGAGTTCAAGCTTTTAGTGACGCTTATGGAAAGGCGAAGCCGGGTACAGACACGAGAAAGGCTTTTGTCCGATGTCTGGGATATGGGTACAGGCGTTGATACGCGTACTATCGATACGCATGTGAAACGCCTAAGAGAGAAACTGGGCAAATCCGGCAGTCTTATAGAGACCATAAGGGGGCTCGGTTACAAATTCAAGGAAGAAGATGAGGATTAGGATATATTGGAAACTGACCTTTATATTTTGCTCGCTCATAGTCCTTATACTTACCGCGGCATATTTTTATCTTAATACCCACCTGAAGACCTACACTGAAACTCGTATACAGGATAACCTAAAAAAAGACCTCCTTTTAAACAAGAACCTTATCGACAACGAGTTGAGCCATAAGATAAACTCTGCCGATACGGATGATCTTGCCAATCGAATCGGCCAAAGTTTAGGCGTGCGGGCGACTATCATCAATCCAGAAGGCGTTGTCATTGGCGACTCCGAAGTAGGCAAGGAGGGGCTGCCGAAGCTCGAAAATCATATAACAAGAACTGAAGTTCAGGATGCCTTGCGAGAAGGTTTTGGTCAGAGCAAGCGTTTTAGCACCAGTATAAGAAAGAATATGCTGTATATGGCAGTTCCTTTAGGAAAAGGAAAACTTATTGGAATATTGAGATTGGCTATCCCGCTTTCCGATATAGAGCTTATCGAGTCAAGGATGTTTAAGACTATAGGCATAACAGTAATTTTTGCTCTTCTTGCCACATTGATCGCAAGTTTTTTTGTTTCAATCATGATTTCGAGGCCGTTATACGAAATGTCTGCCATAGCAAAGCGCCTTGCAACGGGAGATTTTTCAAGAAAAGCGATAGTGCATTCTAACGATGAAACTGGAGACCTCGCCAAGGCCCTGAACGATATGGCGGATGAAATAAATGCAAAAGTGAAGAATATATCATCCGAAAAGGCAAAGCTGGAGGCGATACTATCAAGTATGTTTGAAGGGATAATGCTTACAAACGAAAGAGGCGAAATCCTGTTGCTCAACCCATCGATCAGAAAGCTGTTTTTTATCGACTCATCACCGGAAGGCAGGAAGCCGTTAGAAGTAATACGGAATAACGCGATACAGGAGATCGTCGACAGGGTTTTACATGAAAATAGAGAGGTCATAACACAGGAAGTCAGCATTTCGATACCGGAACAAAAGACGATAATGATAAACGGAGTGCCCATTATTAAAGATAATATTATCGAGGGCGCTGTTTTCGTTTTCCATGATATTACAGAATTAAAACGTCTCGAAGAAATCCGCAAAGATTTTGTAGCAAATGTTTCGCATGAACTGCGCACCCCCATATCAAGCATCAAAGGTTACGCGGAAACGCTTTTAGATGGAAAGGTTGATAACGAGGATACCGTAAAAGAATTCTTGAGTATCATCTATCAGGACAGCAACCGCCTTGCGAATCTAATAGATGACCTGCTGGATCTTTCTAAGATAGAATCCGGCAAGATGAAGATGGAATTCGAACCCTTGGAGATATTGCCAATCGTAAGTCGATGTGTAAATGTGTTAGAAAAAACGGCTAAGGATAAAACGCTATCCTTAAAATTGGACATTCCTGCTGATTTGTCAAAGGTATTGGGTGATCACAAGCGGCTATCGCAGGTTTTCTTAAATCTTTTGGATAATGCCATAAAATATACCCCTGAAGGTGGATCAATAACCGTAATCGCCACCAGCAAAGAAAAGATAGTTCAAATCGACATTTCCGATACAGGGATCGGCATTGCCGAGAAGGACCTACCGAGAATATTTGAACGCTTTTACAGGGTCGATAAAGCCCGTTCCCGGGAGCTCGGGGGAACAGGGTTAGGCCTTTCTATCGTCAAGCATATCATTCAAGCCCACAACGGCCAGGTCTGGGTGCAATCAACACTCGGACAGGGCTCTACATTTAGCTTCACCATTCCGACAGCTTAATTCCCAGATAATACCCCGTTTTACAATTCACACACAGTTCACATCCCCTTAAGGATTTTGTCACCTCACCACGCTATACTTCCATTGAACAAAGAAAGCGAGGTGGCAAAATGATGAAAGATACCCTTCAGATAATATTCGCAGCATCCTTATTAGTAACTCTGATTTTTGTACTGCTTCGCTACGTAAAACCTCGTAGGAATCAAGCCGAGTTTATTATAGGCCTGTTGAAAAACTTAAGCGAAAAAAATGGGTTGGAGGGGAAATATATATGCCGCAAAAAAAGAAAATACTGATTGTAGATGACGAAAAACAACTTGTGTCATTGGTCAGCCTCCACATGAAGATGTCCGGCTATGAGGTCCTATCAGCCAAAGACGGTGAAGAGGCGTTGGCTATCACCAAGGAAGAGGCCCCGGATCTCATAATACTCGATCTGATGCTTCCTAAAATAGACGGCTGGGAAGTTTGTAAGCGACTAAGAGCGGAATCAAAGATAGGGGATATTCCCGTAATAATGTTGACTGCTCGTTCGGAAGCCGGAGACAAGCTAAAAGGATTCGAATGCGGCGCCGATGATTACGTAACGAAACCTTTTAGCCCAAGAGAGCTTGTAGCGCGTGTAAAGCGGGTTCTTGCCAGAGCCGAAAAAGGACCTTCAACACCTACAAGATATAGCTTCGGCGATGTTGATATAGACCTTGAAAATTTTACGGTTAAGGTGAAAGACGAGGAAATCCCTATTACTGAGAAAGAAAGAGGCATCCTTAAGGTGCTTATAAGCAGGCCCGGCGAGCTTTTTACCCGGGATCAATTATTGGATGCCGTATGGAGTAATAAGGACAGCGTTGAATATGGCAATATTGACGTTCATATAAGGCATCTAAGAGAAAAAATAGAAAAAGACCCGGAAAACCCGCAGATAATCAAGACGGTTAAAGGCGCGGGTTATATATGTGAGGTACGGGCAGTATAGATGAATAATGGGCTCCGAATTCAAAAGAAAGGAGGTGAAAAAATGTTCGGTGATGAACTGACAATAGGGAGCGTTAGAGCTCAGTCAAATCGTCTTAAAGAAATCCTGTCTCAGATAGAAAATGATGAAAAATGGCAGGATCACAGCTCGTATTATGCCAAAGAGATGCATGATATCGAGAGGAATTTGAGAAGGATCCGAAAGACGGATTTTGAGCTTATAAATAAGTGTGGATAGATAACTGATAAGGATATCAATGATGAAAAAAGGAGAAAGGAAACGATGAAAAAGATATTATTAGCCGTAGTTTTAGGAGCCCTGTTCCTGATAATGGCTAAAACACCGGCGCAGGCAGGGGAAGTTGATGTTTTGGTGCAGAAGCTGGTTGAGAAAAACATTCTCACACCGGCTGACGCGCAGATAATTCTTGATGAAACAAAGATTCAAGTCTCAAAAGATCTCGCGCAGGCAAAGTCGCTTTCTGTGCCTGAGTGGACCCAGAGGATAAAATGGGGAGGAGATGTAAGGTTCAGAACGCAGGGTGATTGGGGCAGCCCTACCGGAGCAGCCGCGACAGACGTCGTAAAACATCAGAGGATCAGAGAAAGGGTTCGTGGTAGATTCTATATGGAAGGGAAAATTAATGACTTCATGTATGGCGGGGTGAGGTTTGCTGGCGGAGGCACGAGCGCAAGATCCACCAATGACACTCTTGACGATTATTTTACCAAAGATATGGTAATGTTTGATCAGTACTATATCAGGACTGAGGCACCAAGCGATATGATCAGGGATTACGGCCAGTATTTTAGCGATGCCAAACTCTGGTTGGGAAGATTTCCTATTCCATATGAGTATTCTGAGCTCGTATGGGACTCGGATATAAATTTGAACGGCATCGCATTCCAGTATGTATCCCCTGATTTAAAGACAGGTGTGCTGCCTGATATCAACATCTACTCTAATATGGGTTTTCACTGGGTAAATGAAGGCGCCAACATTAGCGATGATCCGCTGCTCTTTGGGTATCAGGTAGGTGGAAAGACCGCTCCTTTTGGCCCCCTCGATACCATACTTAATATAGCAGCCAGCATGTGGGATTTTACGCACTTGAAAAACAAGGCCCCCACAGGATCGGCGCTCACAAATTCACGCTGGTGGAACGGTGCCGGGCTTGACAACCCTACGAATACCGACAGGTTTAATTATTATCTGTTCGATGTACTGCTTAACGTGGACAACTCAAAGATATTCGGTATTGAGTTTCCGCACGGCTTCTATACAGATCTAGTTCACAACATGGGATGCTCTACTGAAAACAACGGATGTCTGGTAGGCGGGTATATAGGTAAGAAGAAATTGAAAGTTCCGGGAGACTGGAAGGTCAGGGCCGAATGGCGCTACATAGAGCGCGATGCAGTTACGGACTTCACTCCGGATTCGGACTTCTACGGCTTCGGTACTTATAACACGGCCGCCACCAGCGCTAACACGAACGGTATGCCGAGAGAAGGCGGCACTAATGGCAAAGGTATCAATCTGGCCGCCGAGTATCAGCTCTTTAAGAACACTACGCTGAACATTGAATACTACTGGATGGAGCCCATAAAGTCTTGGCAAAATATGAAGCCATGGAATGAGCTCCAGGTCGATGTAGTAACGAAGTTCTAGAGCCCTTCGACAAAAGCTCAGGACTCTATCCTGAGCGAAGTCGAAGGATAGAGTTCACAAAGATTTCACATTTCTGTCACGTAAAATATATAATAACATAGTATAATTTAAACCAGAAGGAGGAGGAAATGAATAGATTCGTTCGGTTGTTTACTATAGGTGCCGCGCTTGTCTTCTACTGTAATATTTGCTTGGCGGAAGATATGGTGCAGGTGAAGGGTTCCGACACCCTTATTAACATGGTGCAGAAACTGTCCGAGATATATATGGCGAAAAAGCCAGGCACCGCCATCGCTGTTACAGGAGGCGGATCAGGCACAGGGATAGCGGGTTTAATAAACAAAAAATGCGATATAGCGAATTCATCGCGGCAGATCAAATCGAGCGAGGTTGAAGACGCCAATAAAAGAGGGGTAGATCCGAAAAGAGTAGTCGTAGCGATAGACGCTCTTAGCATTATAGTAAGCGCGCAAAATTCGGTCGATAAGCTTACGGTCGATCAGATCGGTAAGATCTATAGGGGCGAAGTAAAGAATTGGAATGAAGTAGGCGGGAATGATTTGCCCATTACCCTTTATGGCAGGCAATCAAATTCCGGCACCTACGATTTTATGAAAGAAAATGTTATGCTCGGGGAATACTCCCCGAACCTTAAGAGCATGAACGGTAACGCGCAGATAGCGGAGGCCCTTAAACAGGACGCTTCCGGCATAGGCTATGTAGGAGTCGGCTATGCCAAAGAGGCGTCCGGTATCAAGGTGTTAAAAGTGGCTACCAAGCCGGGGGCTACCTATTATGATCCGATGAACTCTATTGATGTGAAGAACGGCAAATACCCGATAACACGGCCGCTTAATCAATATGTGAACGGCACTCCAAAGGGAGCTGTCAGGAACTTCATTATATTTGAGCTAAGCGAAGAAGGTCAGGCAATAGTTGAGAAAGAAGGCTTTTTCGCGATACCGGGCGAATATCAGGCTTATAACGACCAGACTCTCGGTATAACAGGGACGGTGAGAGACGACCCTATGAGGCCCAAGGATCTTGGCGTAAATGACGGTATAGGATAGATGCATATGAAAGGATTGATAGGCCATGGCTAAGCATAATAATTTCAAAGAGAAACTTATCCATGGCCTATTCTTCCTTAATGGGCTGCTGGTAGTAATAGTTCTAGTGGGCATATTTGTCTTATTGGTAACAAAATCCCTGCCGGCCTTCAAAGAAATACGTTTTAGCGAATTTCTGTTTAAGGCAAATTGGAATCCTACCGCTACCTTTGTGACGCCCTCATACGGAATAGGATCTATGCTTGTAAGCACGTTGATGGTATCTATAGGCGCCCTCGCTATCGCTATACCGCTTGGCATAGGCGCAGCCGCATATTTATCTGATGTGGCGAGCCAACGAGTCAGAGAAATAGCAAAGCCTATAATAGAGATATTGGCAGGCATACCTTCTGTGGTCATCGGTTTTCTTGGAATAGTATTAGTGGGGCCGGTTATCGCCAAGATATTCCATATTTCAAACGGCCTGAATGCCCTTAATGGGTCAATTCTTCTTGCCGTTATGGCGTTGCCCACTATTATAAGTTTATCGGAAGACGCCCTGAATAGCGTCCCTAAATCGTTTCAAGAGGCATCACTTGCGCTGGGGGCCACACACTGGCAAACTCTGGTTAGGGTAAAAATACCGGCGGCGTTATCGGGAATAATCGCGGCCAGCATGCTGGGCATGGGCAGGGCCATAGGCGAGACCATGACTGTTTTAATGGCTACAGGTTGCGCCATCGCGATGCCGACAAGTTTTTTGCAATCCGTACAGACCATGACCGCGACTATAGCCATTGAACTGGGCGAAGTGCCCTATAATACAACCCATTATTACGCTCTTTTCGGCATAGGTCTTGTACTATTTATTATTACTTTCATTGTAAATATGATTTCCGACATCGTATTGCATAAGTATCAGAGGGTCTTGAAATGAAGGCCAGACAATTTAAAGAGATTTTTGGGTTTAATATCCTAAGGCTATGTGTAGGCATTGTTATCGTCATTTTAATAGTTATTTTATACGATATAACAAGTAAGGGCATCGGGGTGATAAGCTGGAAGTTCCTTACAGCTATGCCCAAGAATGGAATGACAGAAGGCGGTATATTGCCCGCCATAGTAGGCACTTTTTTAGTAACCGTTATAACGGCGTTATTATCCATTCCTTTAGGGATGGGATGCGCTATTTATTTGAATGAATATGCCAGAGATAATAAAATTACTCGGCTGATCCGCATGTCTATACGTAATTTATCAGGCGTGCCTTCAATAGTATATGGGTTATTCGGTGTAATATTGTTTGTCCAGATGATGAATTTAGGGACCTGTATCCTATCAGCAGGATTTACCCTCGGGCTTATGACCTTGCCATGGACGATCACAGCAAGTGAAGAGGCATTAAAAAATGTGCCAAATTCATATAGAGAAGGGGCTCTTGCCTTGGGTGCCACAAAATGGCAGGCGATTAAGACTAACGTACTGCCATATGCCATCCCCGGAATGTTAACCGGCACTATATTGGGCTTATCTCGCGCCGCCGGAGAGACGGCGCCCATCCTTTTTACCGGAGCGGCTTTTTCCCTCCCGTTTTTGCCGAAGTCTCTGTTCAGCCAATTTATGGCATTGCCATATCATCTTTATATAATGTCAACTCAGCATCATGCCGTGTCTAAGGTAAGACCTATTGCGTACGGTACGGCCTTAGTGCTTATCGCGCTCGTGTTTATAATGAACCTATGCGCCGTAATGGTGCGGTACCGTTTAAGAAAGATTAAGATGGAGTAATCTAATGGACGATATAAAGATAAGAGTCGGGAATTTTAATTTTTACTATGGCAAAACACACGTATTAAAGAATGTGTCGATGGATATTGCCACAAATAAAGTAACCGGCATTATTGGCCCGTCAGGATGCGGTAAATCAACATTTTTGCGCAGCATAAACCGTATGAACGACACGATACTTGGCACCAAGGCAGAGGGCCGCATGATAATAGACGGTAAGAATATTTATGATGAAGATATTGATGTTGTAGAGATAAGGCGCAAGGTTGGGATGGTGTTTCAAAAATCAAACCCTTTTCCGAAGACAATATTTGATAACGTAGCCTATGGGCTCAGAATAAATGGAGTAAAGGATAAATACTATATACAGGAACGGGTGGAAAAAAGCCTGAAAGACGCGGCAATATGGGATGAGGTTAAGGATAGGTTGAACAAGAACGCATTTGAGCTATCCGGTGGTCAGCAGCAACGGCTTTGTATAGCAAGAGCATTGGCGGTGGAACCGGAGATAATTCTTATGGATGAGCCCGCTTCCGCGTTAGATCCTACCGCAACGCTGAAGATTGAAGAATTGATACAGCAGCTTAAGAAGAAATACACTATAATTATCGTAACCCATAATATGCAGCAGGCGGCCAGAATTTCTGACTTCACAGCGTTTTTTATGCTGGGCGAACTCATGGAGTATAATATTACGAGCATCATGTTTACAAAACCCAGCAAAAAAATAACCGAAGACTATATAACGGGGAGGTTCGGATGATAAGGGTGATTTTGCTGATAGCTATGTGTCTAACCTTATCTTCCTGCGAGACCGTGCGAAGTATCCAGAATGACGAGAGATTTAGTACCGTAGGCTCCTTTGAGCTAAATCCGGTTCAGCTGAATAATTATTGGTATAATGGTCAGTCATACGAGTACAATGAATATGAGATAGAGATTACGGCCGGGCCAGGCCCGGCGAAAATTCAGTGGGCCGGGAGAACAATAGGTACAACGCCTTTCGTCTATCGCTTCACGGGAATATTGGACAAGGATGACTACATAAAAGTCCGGGCCATCCCTATTGACGGAAATCTTCCGGCTCAGGAAGCGATGCTTCGTATAAGAAAAGAGCTTCCGAGAAAAATACATTTTGATCTACGAAATAAACAAGAGGCCAATGGTATATGAAGAAAGTGCTGTTTGTGTGTGTAGAAAACTCATGCAGAAGCCAGATGGCGGAAGGGTTCGCCAGACTTTCTGGTAAGGGCATATTCGAGCCATATAGCGCCGGGTCAAAGCCATCCGGCAAGGTTGATCCTATGGCAATAGAGGTTATGAAAAAGGTAGATATAGATATATCATCACAGAAATCCAAGAGTTTTACCGACCTTGGCGTTAAAGAATTTGACATGGTTATCACATTAGGATGCGGTGATGTGTGCCCATTTGTTCCCGCGAAGGAACATATAGAATGGAAGGTAGACGATCCGAAAGGCAAAGATATCGATTTTTTCAGGGTCGTTCGAGATCAAATCAAAGACCACGTTAAAAGATTAGCAGAATCTATTATTCATAACGAAAGAGGGAGATAAAAAAATGGAAAGACACTTCGACGATGAATTAAGAGATTTAAAACAAGATATTTTGAAAATGGGCGTCTTCGCCCAGGAGGCTATCCATAACTCTATAGAATCCTTAAAGAATCGCGATAGGGAGTTGGCGAAGAGTATTATAGAAAATGACACAAAAGTAGATAAACTCGAACTTGTCATTGATGAAAAATGCGTTGACTTAATCGCTCGACACCAGCCACTTGCAAAAGATCTGAGATTCATTACGGTCGGTATGAAACTAAATTCAGAACTCGAAAGGATTGCTGATATAGCGGTTGATATTGCGCAGCGGGTTCTCGAAATCGTAGATAAGCCGCTTTTAAAGCCTTTAGTCGATATTCCAAAATTGACGGTTGTTGCGCAAAGTATGATAAAAATGGCTGTCGATTCATTCGTGAAAGGCGATGTTGAACTGGCCAAAAAAGCTATATTGTCCGACAGTGAAGCCGATAAGCTGCGCAATTTAATAACAAAGGAACTGATCGAAGACTATATGGCTAAAGACGCCTCCACGGCTCCAAGAGCTGTTCAGCTTTTATTAATTGCTCGTTTTTTAGAAAGAATTTGCGATCATGCAACAAACATTGCTGAAGATGTTATTTATATGGTTCAGGCCGAAGTCGTTAAACATCATCCCGAGAAATTGAAGGAGGCGTAAAATAGTTTAAAATAAGATTTAAACTTGAGATTTTCTTCAAAAGTAGTAAAATAAGCTCAAGATGAAAGAGCTAAGCCCGAACGAATTTTTGAGGAAACCGAAACAATAAAATAATTAAAACCCTCGTTTATAATAACGAGGGTTTTTTCTTTGGTAGGAATTAACTTTTCTAGGAGGGAGAAATGGAATATCCCAATTTATATAAAGAACAAACGATTGAAGTGCTCGATCTACCCTTTATGATATTGAAAGATGACAATGGTTATATGTGGGAATTCCCGCTGCGCTTAACGCCGCCTCCTTCAGGATGGATGATTGGAGATACGGTTGTTATTGAACCGGCGGGAGCTACGAGAAAGGGTGAAGATAAAGCTTATTATAAAGTAATCAACAAAACCAGAAAGCAAGAAGCAGGAGCTGGTCTGAATAACCCATCTGACAGTATCAAAAAGAACTTAGAATTGAGTGATTTAAAAGAAGACTATGCTAATTATGATGCGGAGATGAGAATTACAAAGATAGAAGGTGAATTATTTACGTTGGAAGATAGCTCGAAGTGGTATGTATATAATGTAGTACTCAATCCGGGTCTCTGGAAAGTCGGGGATATAGTGACAGTTGCTAGAGCTATTGAAAAAAGCAAGAATAAGATTTGTAAAATGACGAACATTAAGACCGGAAAAGTTTTAATGGCAGTCCGGAAAAGGGCTGAAGAATGAATATTCGGAAAGTCCGTATCGATCAAATAAACCCCGCCGCTTACAACCCCCGCCTTGATTTAAAACCCGGTGATCCCGAATATGAAAAACTCAAGAAAAGCATTAAAACTTTCGGCTATGTCGAGCCCTTGGTATGGAATAGCCGGACAGGAAATCTTGTCGGGGGACATCAGCGCCTGAAGGTTCTTACTGAACAAGGTGATAAGGAAGTAGATGTCAGTGTCGTTGACCTTGACCCCGAAAAAGAAAAAGCCTTGAATCTGGCTTTAAATAAGATTCGCGGTGATTGGGATATTGAAAAACTCGGTGAGCTTCTGGATGAGCTCGGTAAAAGCCCCGACTTTGACGTAACTTTAACAGGCTTCGACATTCCAGAAATCAGCGAAATCCTCGACCAATTGGAAGAAGCCAAGGAAGATGATTTTGATTTTGAAAGCGCATTAAAAGATGAGGAAAAAGCCACGACCAAGCCGGGCGATATCATTGGGCTTGGTGAGCACAGGATTTTATGCGGCGACGCTTCAAAGCTGGAAGATCTGGCGAAACTTCTAGGAAACGAAATAGTCGGCCTGATTCACACAGACCCGCCCTATAATGTCGATTACTACGGAGGAGCTAGGCCTCATGATAAAGCTCGTCCTAAAAACTCAAAGCAGTGGAGGAGGATTTATAACGATAACATGAGCCAAGAAGATTATGAAAAATGGCTCAAAACTATTATTACTAACGCTTCCAAGTATCTTGCTCTCGGAGCGGCTGTTTACATCTGGAACGGCAGTCGGCAATTCGGCCCCATGTATGATATGCTTACTGAGTTAAATTTTCATATAGGGTGCGTAATTACATGGGCAAAAGAACGATTCGCCATAGGCTACGGAGATTATAACCAGCAGACCGAATTCTGCCTATACGGCTGGAAAGAAAAGGCAGGCGCTCATAAATGGTATGGCCCCAATAACGAATCAACTTTATGGCAAATCAAAAGAGATTCTACCGCCGGATATATCCATCCCACCCAAAAACCAGTTGCTTTAGCCCACAGAGCCATTAGGAATAGCTCAAAAAGAGGAGATATTGTGCTCGATCTATTCTTAGGTTCCGGCACAACCTTGATGGCCGCGGAGTCATTAAAAAGAAGGTGCTTTGGTACGGAAATCTCCCGCGCATATTGCGATGGAATCATTAAAAGGTATGTGAAATTTGCCGGTAAAGATAAAGTTTCTCAAGAAATTTTAAAAAAATACGAACTTTCATAAGGAGGTAAAAATTTATGCCGGATGAAGAACGCCCCGATAATATCGAAGAATCCCCAGCACTTCAAATATTAGCACAGATTCGAGACGGCACGCTAGATCCTAAAAAAATACCTTCAGAAATCCGCCAAGACTGTGTCGAACATCTGTGGCATGTGGAAGGCCAGCCTACAGCCGCAATAGCCCAGATCTTAAAAGTAAGTGATAAGACGATCAGGCGCGATAAGGATGATATCAGGGAAAGAAACGCCAAAAAATTAACTCCTGAGGACAGGCTAAAACTTCTCAATGAATTCATGTCTAAATGGACCGCTTCGCAAGAGAATTTACAGAGATTGTCGCGCTCGCAAACGGGATCGATTCAGGAAAAATCGCAGGCCGGTTATTTTGCCATGAAAGCCATTAAAGAACAGATAGAGATTCTTCAAAGTTTAGGTATCTTTTATGAGAAGCCGGAGCAGTCAGAAATTGATATCCATGCTCACGAGGAAGAAGTTAACCCAGCTAAATTAAAGGAAGAATTAGCGCGCCTTGAAAAAATAGCGAATGACAAGGATATCAATGATCCGGAAGTCGCAAAATTAATAGAGGACGTAAAGCGCAATATCGCAATCGCGGAGGCTAAAGAAGGATTAACTAAGTTGGAAGGAAAGATTAATGATATAACTAAGAATAAGGATTCTCAGAAGTGAGTATCGGCATTGAATCAGAAAGACGTCTGCGTAAAACGATGGGCAAAAAATCCATCTTGGCCTTTGCCGATATTTATCTTTCTCATCATATAAAACTCAAAAGTCCAAGCCCTCCTTTTCACAAAGAAATATGCGATTTTCTCATAGACATGACTAACCATCGCGATAAACGGCTGGCAATCGCGGCGCCACGCGGATACGCAAAAAGTACACTTGTAAATTTATTTTATGTATTGTGGTCTATTTGTTACGGAAAAGAACGATTTATCTTAATTTTTTCAGCGACTGCCGATCAGGCGCAGTCGCAGTTAGCCACAGTGTCAAAAGAGCTTCAAACAAATATTCTCCTGCGAGATGATTTCGCGGATGTATTTTCCACCAAAAGTCAGATTAAAGGAAAATTTACCCAAGATGAAATCATTACACCTAATGATATTAAAGTAAAAGCATATGGCGCAGGACAAGGTTCCCGGGGGATTAAGCATAATGAGCATAGGCCTACTTTAATTCTCCTCGATGATATCGATGGTGAAAAGAATACTTATAGCTCCAAAGCCAGAGAAAGTATCTTCAGCTGGTTTAATCAAGTGGTCCTGTTTATGGGCGCGATTAACGTTGTTAATATGATCGCCATAGGAACACTTGTCCACCCCAAGTCACTATTGACACGGCTGACCTATAAAGATGAATTCCTTAATTGGGATAAACTTATTTATAAGGCGATCGAAGAATTCTCCAAGCATGACGACTTGTGGCAAAAGTGGGAGAATATCGCGCGTAATCGCGGCGAGAGTTATGAAAGCGGAGTAGGCCTAGAAGCGGCAGATAGGTTCTTTCAGGATAATAAAGCCGATATGCTTAAAGACACAAAAGTCCTCTGGGAAGAGATGGAAGATTATTATACATTGATGAAAATCAAGACATTTGGAACTTCCTATAGCTTCGATTCCGAGAAACAAAATGATCCCACTAAAACTATGGATAGTCGTTACGACCCGGGAAAATTCTACTACTGGGATGACCAATTCCCCACGCTGGAAGAACTGCTCGCATCATTCGGCGGCGACTATAGCTATGTAGGTGCCTGCGACCCGAGCGTTGGCGTAAAAAGTGGTCGCTCGGATCACTCGGGTATCATTATCCTTGCCCAGCATAAAGGCCGGCTTTATATCATCGATGCCGATATTATGGAACGTACTCAGGATGATCTGGTTCATACTATTGTTAATTACTGCAAAATCCGCCATCCAATGAACAACTTCATTATCGAAGCTAATCTATTCCCACAGTTATTGCTTAATACTGTGCGTAATCACGCTTATAAGGAAAATGTTGTAGCCCCTTTTAAAGAAATCCGCAATACCGGGATTTCTAAAGAACAAAGAATCTTTGGAATGGAAACCTATCTTACAACAGGTACGGTTTTATTCTCCCGAAAGCATACAACATTGCTTGATCAACTTAAATATTTTCCCAGAGACGATCATAACGATGGCCCGGACGCTTTAGAGATGGCCATAAGGGCAGCGGAAAGTCGAGTCAGTTTCTTGCCGATGGATGACGATGATATAAGAGACAAACAGGGAAGACGTATTACTGATAGGGATTTTGGCCAAACAACTCCAGAAGAGGATGCGCGAGACGAGGACGACGAAGATGATGATCCAAATCGCAAGGGTGGCGTTAGCCCCTAAAAAGAGGTCTTTTAAGGGCGGACATTTTGATTAAAATAGCGTGTCCGCCGAAAAGAGCGTATATTTTATAACTATATATACATCAATTGGTTATGATTTTATGTCCATCTGAAAAGTGGACAGAAATGGACATAAAAGTGGACATGTCCAAATACCTCTCTGAAACTCGCCTCTCTGATTTTCGAAAATTCTTGTTTTCTGTAACTCATAACTGTATAATGGTGCTTAAGAATTAAGATGTAACATTAATGTTAGGGGATAACCCCCCTACCAAAAATCTCTCTCTCGTTTTAAGAAGAGAGAGGCATTAAGCTCTGATTGGTTCAGCCGATCAGAGCTTTTTCTTTGTCTTTACGTTTCAAAGACTTAGGGCATTTCTACCCGACGAGCCACGCAGCTTTTAACATTATTCTCTTTTAGCATTTAAAATTTATGCAGATCAGGCCAGCTAATCGCCGGAATAGCTCGATTCATCTCTGATTTGGATTATTTTAGAGTGCGTGTAGTAAATGGTATTTTGGCGATATTATGCTGCTATTGATCGAACGGAATAGCCATTTACTAGGAATTGGCAGATACCTGGCTGGACTTATCTCTAGTAAATGACCTACTTGTGGGCTAATTTTGCTGGGACTTAAGGAGGTTATTCCAGATCTCTTGCTGCCTATTCCAGTCTAATTCCTGCGTTATATCGCGCAGCTTGTATTCAGGGATGCTGGACAACGCTTTGTTGTCAGACAGGAGTATCTCTTCCTGGATTCGTGGCGACATGAGGAGCATAGTCGCGATGTGGCAGATCCTGGCTGGACTTATGCCGATCCAACCAGCGATTTCTTTTAAAGTGCATCTTTTTTCATGCACGATTTGGTCTATCTGATGAGCCAGGATCAGGTTCTGCCGTATGAGCGGTTCTTTGCTTATCGCGGCCTGCTGGCGATGATAAGGTATATGCTTTAATTCAGCCAGCTTTAGCGCGAATTGGTGGCTTTTATCGCCATCATGGAGCACTATCTCAAGAGTTCCGTTAACCGCGTCGTAATGCGCAACCTTGGCGATTGATTTAAGGACTGGTATTTTTGCTTCCAGGGTTAGCGATTCCCAGACCTTGGCCTCAATCCGCGGATCTTTGCAGACTGTCCTTAAAAATTCCATAAACTTATTCTCAATAGCTTGAGCTGAAATGAGACGCGTAGGACAGCTCTTATAGCCACGCTTCTGGGCGTTCATACAAAGGTAGTAATGGTACTTATTAGTGCCTTTCTTGCTATATATGTAGTACATAGTGCTATCGCAGGCCTTGCAGCGCAGGATACTGTTTAATAAGCCAGTATTCGTCACTACGCCAGCGACCTTGCGCTCACGACGGTTATTGGCCAGTATTTCTTGAGCCTTTTGGAATATATCGTCGGGTAATATGCGCTCTTGCTCGCCTTGATAAAGCTGCCCGGCATGATGAACTTTACCGATATAGAATGGATTTTTAACTATCGATTGAATGCTCGTACTTTTAAACTTTACACCGCCGGATTTCCGGCCTTCCAGGGTAGCGTAGCTTTTTGTCATGCGACTCTTCTCATTTAGCGCTACTGCTACTGAAAGGAGAGATCGCTTCTCAAGATAAAGATCGAATATCTCTTTTACGATCTCGGCCTCTTTTGGATTTATGACAAGCTTTCGGTTTATCTTGTCGATATCATAGCCTAAAGGCGGCCTGCCACCGACCCACTTACCTCTCTTTTTGGAAGCAGCCATCTTGTCGCGTGTTCGTTCGCTTATAATTTCACGTTCGAACTGTGCAAAAGAGAGGAGTATATTTAAGGTAAGGCGCCCCATCGAGGTATTGGTGTTGAAAGCCTGTGTCACAGATACAAATGTTACGTTGTTCTGTTCAAAGAACTCTAAGAGTTGAGTAAAATCAAGAAGCGAGCGTGATAATCGATCTACTTTATAAACCACGACACAATTAATGCCACCTTTTTTAATGTTAGTCATGAGTTTTTGCAGGGCAGGTCGTTCGGTATTCGCTCCTGTATAGCCAGGATCATCGTAGCACTCAGACAACGTTATCCAGCCTTCCGACTTTTGGCTTTGGATATAGCTCTCTGCCGATTCGCGCTGGTTATCTAACGACGTAAATTCCTGCGCTAACCCTTCAGTAGTCGAGACGCGTGTATATATGGCGCAATTAATCTTTTTCTTTTCTTGTTTTTCCATCAGACCTCCTATAAATTAAAGAACAGATATCCGTTCCAATGCGCTCCGGTTATCTCCTTAGCGATTGCGGATAATGTCTTATAAATCTTTCCGTTATACTCGAAACCTTTCTCAAGTACCTTTACTCGGTACTTAGCGTCATTATATTCCTTAGTAATCACAGTTCCCGGAATAGGAAGACGCTTATCCTTGGTACTGGCTGGCAGACATGAAGGCGGCCTATCCGGCCTGAGAGCTTTGTTATTGATAGGATCATACTCCTCAATAAGCGCCGAAAGTCGCCCATTGGCCTTGTCTGATAGACTGCCTTGCTCGCGCTCCTGTAGCCTATAAGCGATCTTACGCCAGAGATAGAGCCTATGGTTACTGGTGGCATCCTCGCCATAAAGCTCCTTATATCTCTCGAGAAGCTCTTCAACAGGCGCACTTTTAAGTGTCATTATCTCGCTCATTTTGGCCCCCTTTCCTTAATACATATATAGCCATAGGTTTTTCGAAATAGCAAGTTATATTAGAGATAAGCACAATATACAGTAGGAATAATTTAGTGTTGGCAACACCAGATTTATGTATCATTAAAATTTATTACTTTTTACTTGACAGAATTATTGCCATGTGATATATTTTCTGCATGGTTAAAGATGATATAGACATGACAGAAAGAACGAAGCCTTTAAAACTATTATCCAAAGAGATATTTTCAGGCGCTCCATTATATAGTACGGAGAAAATGGAAGAAGGCGCGGATGGTCTTCCCTTGATAAATATTAAGGATGTAGCCGAAGGAACTATTAGACCTGATACGTGTCGGCGGTTAATACCTGGGGATTTTAAGAACTTAGCTAGATATTTAGTATATCCGAAAGATGTCGTTGTTACCTGCAGAGGTAGCCTATTGAAAGCCGCTGTTATTCCCGAGAACATCGGCAAGGCTCTAATAACATCAAACTTAATAGCCGTACGCCTAGACGAGTTAGTGTTACCAGAATTTTTGGCCATATATCTGAATATAAAGGAAGGCCAAAGAAAAATTCTTACGAGCGCAACTTCCGCTGATACGCGCCTCGTGCTTACAGTTTCAAACATAGAAGAGTTTGAGATTCCTGTTTTGCCGATCAATTTACAGAAACAGATAATAGATTTAACAGCGTCTTCTGTTGAACAGTATAGATTGAGTTTGGATGCTGCAGTCACAAGGAAAAAAATTACCGAGCAGATTATAGAAGAACTAATAAAGAAATAGGGAGGATAAAAATGTCAAAGCTAACAAATGGCGAACTCAATAATTATCTATGGGGTGCAGCAGATATTCTACGCGGCTCGATTGACTCATCCGATTATAAGAACTATATCTTCGGCTTTCTATTCCTTAAGCGTCTATCCGATGTTTTTGAGGATGAGGCGGAGAAAGTTATACAGAGGGAGCTTAAACGTGGCACATCTCAGGCTGAGGCCACAAAGATAGCCATGGAAGATCCAGACGAGCATCAATTCTTTGTACCGAAGCGCGCTCGCTGGTCCGAGATACGCAAGGTTTCACAGAATATAGGAGATGAGCTCAATAAGGCCTGTCATGCTCTCGAAGATAAGAATCAGATCCTCGAGGGCGTTCTTGCAGACATAGACTTTAATTCCAATAAGCTCGGCGATACAAAAAACCGCGATTCGGTACTATCACGGCTTGTGAACCACTTCTCTAAAATCAGCCTTAAAAATACAGACCTCGAAGAGCCGGACATGTTGGGTAGGGCCTATGAATACCTCATTGAGAAGTTCGCCGACGACGCCGGAAAAAAAGGCGGAGAGTTTTATACGCCGCGGAAAGTTGTCCAGCTGATCGTGGAGCTTCTAAAGCCCAAAGAAGGTATGCGTATTTGCGATCCCACCTGTGGTTCAGGCGGTATGCTTATCGAATGTGCCCATTATATAGAGAGGAAGAAGGGTAACCCAAGGAATATTTCATTGTTCGGCCAGGAAAAGAATCTGGGTACCTGGGCCATATGCAAGATGAACATGCTCCTACATAACCTACCTGATGCAAGAATTGAGAAGGGCGATACAATACGGACTCCCAAACTTGTTAAGGAAGGCGAGTTAATGCTATTTGATAGAGTCATAGCAAACCCGCCATTCAGCTTAAAAGATTGGGGCATGGAAGCGGCTCAGAATGATGGTTTCGGAAGATTTCGTTATGGCATTCCTCCAAAGACCAAAGGAGATTATGCTTTCATGCAGCACATGATTGCTACAATTAACGATAAAGGTATGGTTGGTGTGGTGATGCCTCACGGCGTGCTCTTTAGGGGCGCATCTGAAGGTAAGATCAGGAAAGTCCTGATAGAAGAAGACCGCTTTGAGACGGTGATAGGATTAGCCCCGAATCTTTTCTACGGCACCCCCATTCCTGCAACAATTTTAATCTTTAATAGGAACAAACCAAAGGAGCGAAAAAACAAAATTTTGTTTATTAATGCTTCAGGATGTTATGAGGGAGGCAAAAATCAGAATAAACTCAGAGCCGCAGATATCGAAAGAATCGTTAGTGCTTTTAATGGATATGAGGATATAGAAAGATTTGCTAGGGTAGTTTCGCAGGATGAAATTAAGGAGAACGACTACAATCTTAATATTAGCCGCTACATTGATATGACGGAACCCGAACCCAGGATCGACGTCAGGGATGCGCTTAAGAAGTTACGCGATCTTGAGGCTCATCGCGATCAGGCTGAAAAAAAGATGGATGAATGCTTGAAGGGATTAGGGTATGGGAAATAGTCACAAGCTACCTTCCGGATGGAAGCGTATTAAGCTCGGAGAGTATCTTACCGAAATTAGCGATCGCAATAACACAATCAAAGATAACGGCGCGCCCGTTCTGAGTGTCACAAACAGACCCGGTTTTTCGATATCAGAGGAGCATTTTTACAAAAAAGTGTTTAGTAAGGATCTGTCTAATTACAAAATTATTAAGAGAGGGCAGTTCGCCTATAACCCTTCAAGGGTCAATGTTGGCTCTATAGCACGCCTGAAGGAAGTCGATAAAGGGCTACTCAGTCCTATGTATGTTACATTTGAGACCAAGATGGGTCTAAATGAATCATACCTGGATCATTGGATACTCAGTCCTCGCTTTAGAAGCCTTGTCAAGGCTGGCACGCAAGGTAGCGTAAGGAATTCATTAAATTTCTCTGCTCTTGCAGATTTCCCATTTTACCTTCCACCTGATGAAGAGCAAAAGAAGATAGTTGAAATCCTTGATCGTATCGATCTTGTCATCGACCAAACCCAAGCAATTATTGATCAAACTCAAACTCTCAAGAAGGGTCTCATTCAGGAGTTATTCACGCGCGGGATTCCGAGTAAGAAAAAAAAGTTTATAAAAAGTGAACTTGGGGAAATTCCAGAAAAATGGCAAATTTTAAGGTTTGAAAATATCGTTGCTGACTATAGAAATGGAATATATAAACATGAAAGACATTATGGAGCTGGAGTTCCTTGCATCAGAATGTATAACATATTTGATGGCAAGGTTAATACTCGAAATACACCATTAGTGAAAGCAAGCAAGAAAGAGTTGGTTGATTATGGTTTATTACCAGGGGATATATTAATTAATAGAGTAAATAGTTTAGACCAAGTAGGTAAGGCTGGTATTGTGAGAGAAGACTTAGGACCGGCTGTTTTTGAAAGCAAGAATATTAGGGTAAGAACAGACGGGTCAAAATGTCTTCCCGAGTATTTAATTACCTTTTTATCATCTTCTCTATATTTAAGACAGATGAAACGTGGAATAAAAGCAGCTGTGCAACAGGCAACTATTAATCAAGACGATTTAAATCGAATAAAGATTAGCTTACCGCAAATAGAAGAGCAGCAGGTCATTATTAATCTTATGCAAAAGATTGATTTAGATATTCAAATTAACCAGACAACATATAATTTTTATCACGAAGTCAAATCTGCAATTATGCAGGTCCTTTTGACTGGCGAGGTAAGAATTAAAAAATGAGAGGTGTGAAATGAGCGACTATTCTAAATTATTCGAGGCAATATTAAAGGAGTCGAAAAACGCTAACGGAGCCTTTGGGCAGCTCCTTGACTCCTCAATAAACATACCGGAAGGGATCCGGTCTACGGCTAGTGATAGCCATAATCATTTGCGAGAATTTTTAGAAGGTGAGCATAAGCGAGATTCGACCTTTCCGCGGGTGTTATCCATAAAAGATGATGATTTCTTGGGAGGTTCTTTTGCAAGACATACTAAGATATGGCCGCTGGATGATATAGATATATATTTCCCGTTGGATGGGTTTAATCTGTCTTATCTGCAAAACGGCTATAGGTTGCCATATACCGTTGTGTCAGATGGCGTGTTATCAAATAACCCATTGTTAGGTAGCCGCTGGACGATCGGAATTTATATATCGTCTTCTAAGTTAGTGACAGAATTTGCAGCAGTTCTTAAGCGGCACTATCCTGATACTAAAGTTAAACCCGATGGACAATCTGTTGCTATAAGGATGACCCAGGGTGAAACGTCCGATGAAGAAGGTTTGGGATACGATATAGTTCCCTGCTTCTCATTGCAGCCGGATAACAAGACGGAAAGCTCTTTTTACCTTATACCCGATGGAAAAGATAACTGGACAAGGACTAACCCTAGGATTGACACTGAGATAGCGGAAAAATTACACGTCGCTAACAATAAAACATATAGGAAAGTAGTTAAAATTGTGAAATATTGGAATAAAGAAAAGTTTCGTAGCATATTACCTTCCTATTATATTGAATTGGCTATAGCAAAGGGCTACATACAGAAAAATAAAGAGGGCGAGAATATAAACAGCCTTTCTTATGGTGTGGCAGTTGGATTCTGGGCTCTTAATGAGGCTATTAAACAGGGTGGTCAAGACTCATTTCTGCCATTGGCGCCCAAGGTTTACCCGGGACAATTAGACGAAGGGCATAAGTTAATAATAGGTGCAGCCCACTCTGTTTCTCTTCAGGCTTGGGATGCTGAGAAAGCTGGCAATCAAGATCAAGCGATAAGTCACTGGAAGCGGATTTTTGGTGATACGTTTGGAGCGTAAAGGATAAGCCATGAAATTAACAGACCGATTAATCGAAGCTATGAGATCCGAGTTTGGTAAGAGCAAGAGATGGTATCATAGAAGTATTTGTGCAAGCTTAGGGATGTTGCTACTATCAGTAATCCTGGTTCCTTGTTCGTCCGGCATATCCGCAGTCATATTAGGGATGGGCTTATTTATCTTACCGATGCTCTTATTTGTATCACGCGAATTTTCATTAGAACATCAGGATCGCGCTGAGTATATTAGGCGCTCTCTTATGTTGGCAGATGCTCTCGATCATAAGCCATCAAAAATTGAATTAGCTCAACTCAAAATCGACGTGGGAAGCATAGACAGAAGCGAGCCATTATTCGATAAACGTTATTACGACTCTAAAATAGCTGTTGGGCCGAGTAGATTGATTGATATTTTAGCAGAATCAGCATTTTTTACGCATAACCTAAGTAAGCGTGTAGCCTATATTTTAGGGGGCATAATTTGTGTCGGCGTTGTTGGTCTATTTTTTGTCCTTTATATGCTTCTTAGTATACCTGTCGGGCATGAGATATCCTTGGTGGTTGCCAAATGGGCTGCTCTAGTTATGTCATTCTTAGCAGCAGGAGATTTTTCATATTTATTTCGTAGATCTTTTTGTTTGTCCATAGCTTCCAAAAATGTGTTAAGTAAAAGCGATGTGTTCATAAAGAATGGAAATATTTCTGCAGAAGATGCAATGGAATTGGCAGATGAATATAACTGCGCTGTTATACAGTCGCCGCCAATTCCGGGTGCAATTTATAAGTACATGCTCAAATCATTGAATGAAGCATGGCGAAAGAGGCAATCATGACCAGTAAAGGTTGGAACGAGTTACACTTATCAGAAGACTCGACCGTTGAGCTCCTGCAGGCTCTAGGGTATACGTTTGTCCCCCCTGAGCAATTGGAGACAGAACGAGGTAGCCTTAAAGAGATAGTGTTGACCTATCGCCTGGAGAAGAAGCTCAAAGAGATAAATCCTTGGCTTTCAGATGAGAATCTTAAAAAGGCGGTTCGTGCCATAACCACTGTTCCAGCAACGAGTCTTATCGAGGCAAATGAAAAGATTTATACGTCTTTGGTTCATGGTGTTTCCATTGAGCAGGATATAGGCGATGGGCAAGGCAAGAAGGGTCACAGCGTATCCTTCATTGATTTTGATCACCCAGAGAAAAATGAGTGCGTAGTTACCCGCCAATTTAAAGTTGCTGGGCCAAAAGAAAATATTAAGTGCGATGTTGTCGTCTTTATTAACGGTATCCCTGTTGTTTTAATAGAGTGTAAAAATCCCACGATTCTTGATCCTATTAATAAAGCAATCGAGCAGCTTTTTAGATATCAGGAGCTAAAAGAAGAATATAAAGATAGGGGCGCACCTAAGCTATTCGAAACCATGCAGCTTCTTATAGCCACGTGTGGGCAGCAGGCAAAATATGCTACCGCTTATACTCCATATCGTCATTATCTCGAATGGAAGGTTCCATATCCGATCAGCCTCGATGAATTAAATGAAAAATATACCAAAAGATTGTTTGGAAGGACGCCCAATCCGCAAGATATTCTCATATATGGCCTGCTTGAAATCAGCAATCTGCTTGATATAATCAGAAATTTTATTTCTTTTGAGGTTGAGGGTGGGAAGACCATAAAGAAGATAGCTCGCTATCAGCAATTCATAGCTGTCAATAATGCCATCAGAAGAATTCAGAAGGAGAAAAGTTCGAAGAAGCGCGGAGGCGTTATCTGGCATACTCAGGGCTCAGGCAAGTCTCTTTCTATGCTTTGGCTTGCTGTTAAGCTAAAGAGATGTAGAGAGCTTGAAAATCCCACCCTAGTTATTGTTACGGATCGCGTAGATCTTGATAATCAGATTGTTGGAACATTCCAAAGATGTGGTTTCCCGAATCCGGCTCAGGCAAAGAGCGTAGCTAATCTGCGCGAGCTTATTAGGCAGGGGAATGGGCAAACAGTCATAACTACTATTCAGAAGTTTCAAGAAGCATCCGAAAATACAAGACATCCTGTGTTGTCAGAGGCAGAGAATGTATTTGTGATGGTGGATGAAGCGCATAGAACACAGTATAAGAATTTAGCAGCCAATATGAGGCAGGCATTACCTAATGCGTGTTTCTTTGGCTTTACAGGCACGCCAATAGATAAGAAAGATCGTAGCACTATACAGACCTTCGGGCCGTATATCCATACTTATACAATCGAGCAAGCCGTACAGGATGGGGCTACCGTCCCCATTTATTATGAAAGCAGGCTTCCTGATGTTCATGTACAAGGTGAGAATCTTGATACCATTTTCGACAGATATTTTCAGGAATATAGCGAAAAAGAACGTGAAGAGATAAAGCGAAAATATGCCACAGAAGAGATAATTGGCCTTGCGTCCTCTAGGGTGGAAGCCATATGCCTAGATATTATTGATCATTATGAAAAATTCATCATGCCAAATGGCTTTAAGGCTCAGATTGTAACTCCGAGCAGAGAAGCTGCTATTATGTACAAGGAGATGCTTGATAAGCTCAGTGGTCCACCATCAGCAGTTTTGATATCAGGTAGTAACAATGACCCACAGCGGCTTAAGAAGCATCACAAGACTCAGGCTGAGGAGAAGGAGATAATTCGTAGTTTTAAGGAAGATCCCGTTGAAAAATTAGCCATTATTATTGTCTGTGACAAGCTTTTAACTGGTTTCGATGCTCCTGTGGAACAAGTAATGTATATCGATAGCCCTTTAAAAGACCACACGCTCCTACAGGCGATAGCACGTGTAAATAGAACCGCAGACAAGAAAGACTACGGCCTTGTAATTGACTATTGGGGTATTTCAAAAGATCTACAAGAGGCGCTTATTGTATTTCAACCTACTGATATAGTAGGAGCGTTAACTCCAAAAACGGATGAATTGCCAAGGCTTGAAGCACGTCATAGAATTGCTATGCATTTCTTTGATAAAGTGACCAGAGATGATCTTGAGACATGTATAAAAATAGTAGAGCCAGAAGATGTAAGGGCAGAGTTTGATCTTGCATTCAGACGTTTTGCGCAGAGTATGGATATGGTTTTACCAGATCCTGCAGCATTACGGTATAGTTCTGATTTAAAATGGCTAGGCAAGATTAGAAATGCCGCGAGAGCTCGTTTTAGAGACTCTTCCCTAGACTTATCGAGTTGTGGTGCAAAGGTGAGGCAGCTTATCGAAGAACACATAAAAACCGATGGCGTACAGAGGCTACTTGAGCCAGTTTCCATTTTTTCAAAGAAGTTTGATGAATTTGTTGAAAACCTTACTACACCAGAAGCAAGGGCGAGCGAAATTGAACATGCTATGCGGCATGAAATCCACGTTCATCTTCAGGAAGACCCTGTATTTTTCGAATCTTTAAAAGCGCGTCTTGAGAAGATAATCGAAGAGAGGAAGCAGCAAAGGATAGATGCTGTTGAAGAGCTCAAACGCCTAAATTCATTAGTTGAGGAAATGCGTAATATTGGCAAGGTGGCCGAAGACCTAGGTTTCACAGAGACAGAATATGCATTCTATAAGATGTTAAAGGCAAGTAGTGGCAAAAAAGATGACAATAGCTATGAAGCTTTGGCCCATTCAATCGTTAAAGCTTTAGAAAATCTGGCAGTTATAGATTGGGTGCATAAAGATGACGTTCAGCGAGAAATGCGTAGGCAGATAAAAAGTATTCTTCGTTCAGGAGGTTATCAATTTGAAGAGATCGAAATCTTGATTGCCAAGATTATGGATTTAGCGAGGGTAAGACTGGCCAAATGATAACGGAAAAAGGAACAATAGCATTCGGGAGCCATAATATAGACTTCTTCATACGACGAAGCAGCAGAAGAAGGACTATAAGTCTTTTTGTCGATCCCCACGAAGGAGTATTTCTGAGAGCGCCGCTGGGACCATCAGTTGATTCGCTAATAAAATTGGTGCATTCTAAAGCTGACTGGATCATAAAGAAGCAGAAGCAAATCGAAGAAGTGGGTGAGTTTCTTCCTAAGAGAGAGTTTGCTAATGGCGAAACATTTTTATATCTTGGGCGGCAGTTTCGTCTTAAAGTTTTAAGATTAGATAAAGCATCTTCAAGCAAAGTGAAATTTACGAATGGATGCTTTATAGTTTCTATCAATGATGAATATACAGAAGTGGGCAAAAAGAGAGTCATGAGGAAGTTACTAACCAATTGGTACAAGAGGCATGCTCGCAACGCATTATTTAATAGGATTAAAATTTACGCTAAGAAGCTAGATCTTGCACCAGTGGAGTTTGCTTTAGCAAACCAGAGCAAGCGGTGGGGCAGTTGTAGCCATAAAGGCAAGGTCAGATTCAATTGGCATATTATTATGGCTCCTCTATCTCTAATTGATTACGTTGTCGTTCATGAGCTCTCACACCTAAAGCAACCAAACCACTCGCAAGAATTTTGGAAATTATTAGGCAACGTAATGCCTGATTATGAAATAAGGCGCGATCGACTTCGCAAAGAAGGGCATAAGTTTTATTTTTAATATGTTTAATAGCAAAAATAGCAATATTATTTCGGAGACAATATGCAATTTCAATATTATGACCTAGGTAATCTAAATGGCGGAGAAATAGTTGAGGTTATTCTTTCAGGGAACTCCGCTAATGTCAGATTGATGGACAGTTCAAATTATAGTAGCTTTAAAAATGGTAGACATCATACATATTATGGTGGACTTGCAAAAAGTTCCCCCGTTAGGATTCCTGTCCCAAGATCTGGGCACTGGTATGTGACTGTTGATTTAGGCGGATATCGTGGTACGGTAAGAACATCGGTTAATGTTTTGCCAGGCGCGCTTCCTGAGTTACGACAAGTCCCGCTATCGAGCGTTCCAACTCTTCGCTTGGATAGAGATTATACTAATGGTCAATTTGTAGAAAGAGAGGAACATAGGGAATACGATGTTTTTGTTTCTCATGCATCAGAAGATAAGGATGAAGTGGTGCGGCCTTTAGCTATAAAGTTACAATCAAAGGGTCTGAAAGTCTGGTATGATGAGTTTGAGTTAAAAATCGGAGATAGTCTTAGAAGAAAAATTGATAAAGGACTTGCAAACAGTCGATTCGGGATAGTTGTACTTTCAACCGCATTTATTGGCAAGGGCTGGGCAAATTATGAATTAGACGGAATTGTAACAAAAGCAGTTTCTGGCCAACAAGTGATTCTTCCAATTTGGCACAATATAACAAAACAGCAAGTCATTGATTATAGCCCCTCCCTCGCAGATAAGCTTGCAAGGAATACAGCAATAAATACTATTGATGAGATAGCGGAGGAGATATATGGGGTTGTCAAAAGTTGAGTACGTTATTGTATATATAGGCATAAGATAAAGGTTACATAAATAAAAGGAGGTTTATTATGTCTGACCGAAAACGCGTGTGGGTTTCGCCTGATGGCGAGGGTGGATGGAACGTGAAGACTCAAGGGAAAAGCAAGGCTGCAGGTAATTTTGAAGATAAAAGCAATGCAATTGATAAGGCTAAGGATATTGCGCAAAATGCATCAAAAGGGCAGGTTATTATTCAAAAAAGAGATGGCACTATTCAAACTGAATATACTTACGGGAAAGATCCGTATCCACCGAAGGGGTAGAACTTATTTCTGATATATAAGCAGGGGCAAACGCAGGATATGAAAAAACTCCACAATTTTTTTCTATATCTATTTATTGCCTTACTTTTAGTCCCAGGTTGCAATGTTTCTACTAAGTCTCAACCTGCAACAGCCCAAAGCACAGGCCTCTTTGCGCATACGAAAAGAGCCGATAACAATGAGCACATTCTTTTCGGCTATCCCGGCCACGAAAAAATCATTCTTTACCGCAAAGGCTATGTTTTAGGATATAACCCAGATAAGAAGAATGCAGACTGGGTAAGTTACCATTTTACCGAAGCCTATTGTGTCAAGAACGCAGGTAGGACAGGAGATTTTAGGCCAGACCCAGATTTGCCTCCCGGACAAAGGGCAGAATTAGTTGATTACAAGAATAGCGGTTATGATAAGGGTCACTTAGCTCCTGCCGCGGATATGGCAAGAGACACACAGACAATGTCCGAGAGCTTTCTTTTATCAAATATGACACCACAGGTGGGTATTGGCTTCAATAGAGGCATATGGAAGAACCTAGAAGAGAAGGTAAGGAGCTGGGTACACCAGAAGAAAAATATCTATGTCTTTACAGGGCCTATCTATGCGAACTCCACTTACAAGACCATAGGGCCAAACAGGGTAGCCGTTCCTGCGCATTTCTATAAGATAATAGTTTCCTGCACAGAAACAGGGGAAAACCTTGATTCGATAGCGTTTATTCTTCCTAACCAAAAAGGGCCCGGTAATATGCTGCCACAATTTATTACTTCTATTAGAGAGATTGAAAAACGCACCGGATTAGACTTTATGCATGATCTCGATGATGATATTGAAAATAAACTCGAAACCAAAACAGCAAAAATGTGGTAAAGAAGAGGGGATAAAAATATGGGCAAAATAATTGATCCAAAGAAAATTAGAATAGGCGATGTTATACTTGTAGCGAGCGGCACAGCCGCTACTATTTGGGTACAACAAAAGTTGGGGTATGGAGATAGAAGCAAATGGACTCATGTAGCGGGATGTATGGGGGGCTATGATTTAATTGAAGGGCAAGTTCCAAGATCAAGAGTCTGTGACCTGCAAAAGAACTATGTTGATAAAAAGATTGAAATAAAAGTAATGAGAAAGACTTATGATAACAATTATCCTAGAATAAAAATAGCTCTTTGGTGGGCTTCTATGAATAATACACTTTATGATTTTCCTCAACTTTTGTGGTATCCTATAAAAGCAATTGGCCATATTTGGCCAGCATTAGGAAATTGCCTGTTGCATGTAAATAATATATTTAACAACAAAAAATTGCTTATTTGTTCAGAATTATTAGCCAGTGGTTTTTATAAAGAAAATTATTATATATTTGGTAAGACAGCCGAAAATGTGCTGCCAGCAGATTTTGATGACTCCACTATATTTAACGAAGTAACCGATATCTGGCTAGAAGTATAAAAAGTAAAATATATTTAACTTAAATAATATCAATAATTTATAACTTGCATTTTCTTATATTTGTGGTATATTTATAGCGAGAGTGTTAATAAAAAATACTCTTCTTTGTAGCAGATAGTACCGCTACCTAATTCATGTGGCGCCTAACAGCGGCATGAGTCCAAATTAACGGATTCGTGCCGCTTTTTTTGTTGCCAGCGGCACCTAATGGCTAAAATTGGAGGTGCCACATGAAGATTCAAAAAGTAAAAGTTTCAGAAATCAACCCCGCTGTTTACAATCCTCGTATTACACTTCAGCCAGGCGATGCCGAGTATGAGGGTCTTAAGAAAAGTATCCTAACGTTCGGCCTGGTTGAGCCACTTGTTCTAAATAAGCGCACAGGCAACCTTGTCGGTGGTCACCAACGGTTGAACATACTTATCGCTGCTGGATTTGAAGAAGTAGAGGTAAGTGTCGTAGATCTCGATCCTACGCAGGAAAAAGCTCTTAATCTCGCCTTAAACAAAATCCAGGGCGATTGGGACAATGAAAAGCTCGCGGTCTTACTAGAGGAGCTAACCAAGATCCCTGACTTTGACATCGGCCTCACGGGCTTTGACTTGCCGGAAATTAGTGAAATCCTGGATAAAGCCGAAGATGCCAGGGAAGATGAGTTCGACCTCGATAAAGAGCTCGATAATTTAGGTAATGCCGTAACTCAAAAAGGCGACCTTATTCTTCTCGGCAAACATAGGCTACTGTGTGGTGATTCTTCAAATCCAGAAGATATAAAGAGGTTAATCGGTGATGAAAAGGTTAACCTGATTTTTAGCGATCCGCCATACAATGTCAATTACTATGGTGGCAATCGACCGGTGGATAACGTTCGCCCAAAAAAATCGCGTGATTGGAATAGGATTTATAACGATAATTTGAGCCAGGCAGAATACGAAAAATGGCTTAAAACGATCCTTAAAAACGTGACTCCATATCTTGCGCCGGGCGCGCCTTGTTATTTGTTTAATGGGTCGGCCCAATTTGGGTCTATGTACCAGATGCTTACCGAGCTGAAATTTCATGTTTCATGCGTAATAACTTGGGCAAAGGAAAGCTTCTCCATCGGTTATGGCGATTATAACCAGCAGACCGAGTTTTGTCTCTACGCCTGGAAAGAAAATAATGGTGCACATAATTGGTATGGCCCTACAAATGAGTCAACCCTCTGGCAGATAAAGCGAGACCATACCGCCAGCTATGATCACCCGACCCAGAAACCTGTCGCTTTGGCTCACCGCGCGATAAAGAATAGTTCCAAACGGGGGGACGTTGTCCTGGACATGTTTTTGGGTTCGGGCACCACCTTAATCGCGGCAGAGGGCTTGCATAGGGCATGTCTTGGGATCGAGATTGATCCTCATTATTGCGATGCCATAGTGCGCCGCTACATTTCTTGTATAGGTAAGAACAAGGTACCAGCGGAGCTTGTGAAAAAGTACTATAGCGAGGCGCAGCATGTCAGTAAATAACGATCAGGCCAATAAAGAGCAGCCTATCCTTGTGCTGATCCAAGACATAAAGGAAGGCCGCGTAGCGCCTGAAGTTGTCGATAAGGACTTGCGCCAGCAGTGTGTCGAAGTGTTTTTGGGTGAGGGGTACACCGTTGCCTCAATAGCTCAGATATTTAAGAAGTGCGATAAGACAATCCGGCGCGATATCGAGGATATAAGAGCACGCAACGCCATTACGCCGGATATAGACCTGGCCAAAAAGACCATAGGTGAGATGGTCGTATATATGCATACCCACCGGGCGTACCTAATGCGCCTTGCGCGCTCAAAAGATGCCTCGCTGGCCGAAAAGGCCCAGGCCGAATACTTGGCGGCTCGTATAGGCCTAGAACTGATCGCCAAGCTGCAAACCCTGGGGTTCCTGCCTTTAAAACCTCAGGAGATCGTTGCTGATATCTCGCATCATGTAGCTGCCGATAATGAGAGTTCGTTCGGAGAATTGAGATCTGAGATAGTAGAGATAGAGAGAATTTCGAAGGAATCCGGAGAGTTGACGCCGGAAATGGTAAAAGAGCTTGAGAATTTAAAAAAGAGAATTGAAAAAGCGGAAATACAGGATAGCGTAATCAAAATATCATCCCATGCGGATGAGGAAGGGAAAAAAGATGAAAAAGATAATTGAAACTATCAGTAGCGAGATCGGGAGGATCAGAAGGAGGGCGGGAATGGATTTCATCAGTTTCCGTAACTTTTATTTCCAACATTATAATAAAAGTCCGGATGGCGAATTCCAGAAAGAATTATCGCAAATCCTCGCCAATATGACTACAAGAAGAGGCGCGCGATATGCAATAGCGGCGCCGCGTGGATTCGCAAAAAGCACGATCGTAGGATTACAGTATGTGATCTATTGTATTTGCTATAAGCTTGAGGACTTCATTGTGATAGCCTCCAGCACAAGCAGTCAAGCGACGGATTTTTTGCGGCATATTAAAGAGGAGTTCGAGAACAACGAAAGATTAAAATTGGACTTTCCGGAAGTTTGCGAAGTCGGCAGTAAGCTAAGCCCACCGCGGTGGACACAGAGCGAGATCATCACCAGTAATGACGTGAAGGTCATCGCTCTAGGCACGGGACAACAGTTAAGGGGTCGCAGACACAAAGAATCGCGGCCTACGTTAATAGTTCTTGATGATATCGAAACCGATGAGTCGGTGGAGAATCCAGATAGTCGTTATAAGCTGGAAGATTGGATAAATAAGACCGTCCTAAAGGCAGGTGATGCTAGAACCAATGTTATAATTATTGGTACGTTGCATCATCCCGCATCTCTACTGGCAAAATACACTGACCCCAAACAATCGCCCGGTTGGACCAGTAAAATATACAAGGCGATAATATCGCATGCCGAACATGTCGAGCTATGGGAAAAATGGAAGCGGATACTCTCAGGTAAAGAAACCTACAATGGGGAATTTGGTAGGGATGCGGCATTTGCGTTTTATAAAAAGCACGAAAGTACTATGCTTGAAGGAGTGAAGCTTTTATGGCCGGACTTCAAGAGCTATCACGATCTTATGTTGATGCGGGAACAGGAGGGTTATTCCAGCTTCGATTCCGAAATGCAAAACGAACCCATTAACTCAAGGGACTGCGCCTTTAATATGGAAGAGGTGAGCTATCGAGAGGATGAATTTGAATCCGAGGAGCATTTAATGCGTGCAATGCGGCACGAAATACTATGTTTTGGGTCATGCGATCCGAGCCTCGGCAAAGAAGGGAAACAGAGCGACGACTCAGCCATAGTTGTTGTTGCTTGGAATGCTGAAAGAGGGAAGATCTATGTATTGGAGGCCGATATTGCCAGGCGCAGCCCCGATAAGACGATAGAAGATATACTGGCCCATCACATGAAGCATGAGATTGTGGGGTTTGCCTTTGAGACAAACCAATTTCAGGAGATTATGGCAAAGGATCTTATAAAGCGCGCCAGGGAAAGATGTATACCGGTACGGCTTAAGGAGGTGAGAAATACCGGGGATAAGCTTGCCAGGATACAGTCGCTTCAGGCCCTTATCAAGAGCGGTGCTATAGTATTTTCCAGGAAGCATCAGACCTTGCTTGAGCAGCTACGGTATTTCCCTAAGGGCCCGCATGACGATGGGCTGGATGCATTGGAGATGGTAGTGCGGTTATGCTATAAGCCACCAAGAGACTACAGATTGTTATCTATACCGTGGTAATCTAGCGAAAATAGCCCTAGGCGCGGTTGATCGCCTAGGGCTATTTTTATATTATTGTGCAGTTAAGGACTATATATTGCGCTCGGCTTCTTTTATTAGCTTGCTTAATGGCTGGTTTAAAGCAGAGGCGACCTTATAGGCGGTACCGATTCCTACATCTACTTTGCCAAGCTCTATTGAACTGACGTAGGTGCGGTGTATTTCGGCCTTATCCGCAAAATCCTCCTGGGAAAGACCCATATTATGGCGTCTTCTTCTGACTGCCATCCCAAATTCTTCCCTAAAGCTATTAACCTTGCCTTTGTCTTTCATCAGAGCTATAATCCCATCTTGTAGACAATAAATCTACAGACGATAGTCTACAAAATGAATATGCCATTTTGGGGATAATATTGGCTATAAAAGGAGGGTTAGGGCTATGAAAAAGATAAGGCATTTTATCAAAGCGCATTATAAGGTAACTTTGGCACTATTTATTTTGTCGTTTCTGTGCAGCAGTGTGCTTGCTAAGGAAGTAATGTATGAAAACCCACAAATATTCGATTATCCGTTCGATAAGGTGTGGACAACCGTTGTGCTAGCGCTTCAAAAATCAGGTATGATGATAAAAGAGATGAATAGGGATAGCGGATTCATCTCTACAGATTGGGGCATGATGGGTGGCGGCATCGGAGGAGCATTTAGCAGGGCAATGGTGGGTAGGGCGTATTTATACAAATTTACCTATTCAATCGTTCCTATTAATGATCGTCAAACTTCCGTGAAAATAAAGTGCGCTGTTGGGCTACAGAATCAGTTCGGGCAGATAGACTCGGGAGATTGGATGGCAGGTGGCGATCTGGCAAAGAATGAGCTGGAACAGATCAAGGGGCTTGATTTATGGCTGATTGGGGAGCCATCCGTGGCTATGGGAATAGATTATAAGTATAATAAGGACCTTGATAGGCTTAGAATCATGAAGGTATTCCCAAATACATCTGCCAAAAAGGCAGGCATGAGATATTATGATCTTCTTATGAAAATAGACAGCAGAGACATAACCAATGAGCGCGACTACATGACAGCCATGAAAAATCTTAAGCCAGGCGACATATACACTGTAACTATATCGCGTTTTGATGAAGCTAAAGAGTTCAAGCTGACAGCAGAAGCTAAATAACAGCAATTATCCTACTAGCCTTTCAGCGATCCTACCCGTTGCATAAAATCCGTTGAAGGCTGACTATCGAGGAGTATAATACATATATATAGGGACAGAATAAAGAAGGATGCCTCAATTGTACGCTATTAAAAAGGGATAACAATGCCTCAAGACAGAATAAGTGGAGCCGATGCAGATAGGTATGGCAGTGAGACTGCGAGGCTGATAGCAAAAGCGATTGGAGCTATATCTATCAGCGAAACCAGTAATGAATTTGAATTAGATAACAGTAAAATAACAATCAGATGCGCTAGAAAAAATACGCAAAATTTGGGTGCCCCGTATAAACTATTAGAAAGAGTAAGTGCTGTAATAGCTGCTTTAGAGCAAGAAAATGGCGATTATAAATTATACGAAATAACCCCGGCTAAATTTAAGGAAAAGATGAGGCCCACAGGAAGCACAGGGCCATCTGCCGGAAGAGTTGGGCTAGTGAGTAAATCCTTATTTATTAATGAAGGGAAATTCATCCGTGAAGTAAAATTGAATACAGAAGAAAAAAATAAAATATGGAGGATGGCTTTTCGTTGTGGAAACCAGGGTCAATCATTGTGGGAGGAATGCAAAAAATATAATGTTGCAGCAATCACTTATAGCCCTTTGGAAAAATTCGATTTAACAAATCACAAGTATAATGAACCAGTCGAGCTATGGAGCAAGCTTTCCTCCTCTTCACAAAAATCAAGCCTAAGACACGTTGCCTACGATATGAAAAATGGTGATACGATATATGTTAAAGAGGGACCGAAAATTATTTGCAAAGGGACTGTCTTAGGTAAGCCAGATCGGGCATATGTATTTGATCAGAGTTTTCGAATAGTTGATCATAATGGTACCCCATGGCCTCACCAAGTGCCTGTAGCGTGGGAAGCTTCTTTTGAACCCGTTGGTGTGCTGCTTGGAGCAGAACAAAATGCCGTTCTGGAGCTGAATGGTGAACGATTAAGTAAATTACAAAAGGCCCTTTCAAACAATGGGGCAGTTGGTGTTGAAAACAAAATTGCCAGGATCTGTTGGAATGATCATGGATGGCAAAGACCTTCCGGACGCGATGGTAAAAGTAAGAATAAAGATGCGTATGAGTTTAAAGTAGGATATGGACATGAGGAGTGGTTGCTTGATACAGAAAAATTAGTTGATGGCTATCATTATGGATACTTACAGCCAATTGGAAAGGCTTGGGATAAATATCAAGGCCAAACTTTTAATATTTCTCTCTATTCGATAAACGACGATTCGCGCCAGCGATGGTGGATTGGAACCATCAGAAATGCCGAGGTTGTATCGCCAGAGGAATCGAAAGAAGTTTTAGAATATTATAAGAAAAAAGGCTGGCTGCAAGAAATGATAGACCAAATAAAAAATATAAATGGTGACGAGAGAGATTTTGGTAAAAATGCTCCATTCGCATTTACGAATATTAAATTTAAGCCAGCCGATTGGGAATTGCTCGATCCCCCGCAGCGTATTTCAAATAAGGACAAATCAGTATCATCTACTTACTATGTGCTACTGAATAAAGTAAAAAATCCAGATTTGGAGCTACCATTTGGCGATGATCCAACTTTTACCCCAGGGCATACCATAAGAGATGAAAAAGGCATTGCATATTATGGACAGAGAAAAAGCGAGATTGACCGTTTCCATTATAAGATGCAGAATAACTCATATAAGCAGTTAGTAGATATGTATGGGCATGATAATGTTAGCACCGAACGCCAGATAGGCATTGGAGCAGCCGTTGATATTTCAGTTAAAGATGGAGATGGTGAAATCTTCTATGAATTTAAAACCAGTAATTCCATAAAAGCATGTATACGGGAAGCCCTATCGCAACTTCTCGAGTATTCATATTATCCTGATACGGAAAGAGCGAAGAAATTAATTATCGTATCGCAAAATCCAATAACTAAAGATGCCAAAAATTATTTAATTAAGATTAGAGAGCATTTTAAAATACCTGTTTATTACAAGCAATATAATGTAGATAAGAATTGCTTGGAAGAAGATGAATATTAACCTTAACAAGGAAATGAGGTTATTGTGCTAGAACGAGAATTTGAAGATATTCTGTCAACATATCCAGAATTAATAGAGGAAGGGTTGTCTTTAAAAGGCCGTCAGGTGAACACTGATAGAAAATTCATAGATTTACTTTTTAAGGATAAAACTGGCCAGGACTTGATAGTAGAGCTGAAAATAGGAGTAGCAAAAAGAGAACATGTTGCTCAGTTGTTAGATTATGCTGGATATAAAATAGCTGAAGGTAAAGTGCCTGTTAGGATTATGCTTATTGCGAATCGAATCCCTGAAAATTTTAAACATTCTTTCGATTATTTCGGGTTTGAATATAAAGAAATAACCATTGATAAATTGCACGATTTCGTACGCATCAAAAATGATCAAAACCTATTAAAGATCTTTGCAGCCCCTGTAGAAAATGAAAAAAGCTTTGTGACCGAGCCCACACGCACAGATCTTTCGGTTAGCAGGCCGAGCCTAGCCATAAAAACACCTATAAATGGGACCAATCGCAATGAAACCAGACAAGCGATGGCATCTCGTATTAAATCCGGACAATTGTTTAATCAAGCCAAATGCGCCATAGAGCTACTTAATACATCTCAGGACCCCGTAGATATGAAAAGAATAATCTCTTTTATGTCTACGAAAGGCTACCATTCAAAAACTTACTATGATTTATTTAATTCATTGGTCGATTCCGACCTTGTTGAGCAGGTAACTCTTGGCGGTAGAAAGGCATATCGGCTAAGAAGAGATGAGTTATAGCAAAAATAGATTTACGCCTTAGCTTCGAGAAGCCCCATATAGATAGGGGCTGCAATTCTCAATTGCTAAAGCGGGAATGGAGATATTGAATATGGAAATAAATATTCGTATTCGAATCTCTGTTAAGGCCCTAAGAGTTATTTTATCATTGCTCTTATGGGCAGTGATAGGATAGCCCTGAGGTCCGGGCCACGGAGGGGTTTAATAACCCCTCCGTGGTTTTTTAAATTTAGGAAAATGATATATGAAAGATAGCTTAAAGTTTCACCCGCTAGTAGAGAAGACTAAAAAAGGCATCGATAAATCTCATATATACAGAGGATGTATTAAGAATAAACATGGCGATATTAATATTCGAATCGGACCAAATAGCCTTGATCGAGCATTAAAAATCATGGATTCGGTAATTAAGAAACTTGAAAAGAAAAGCGCGAAAGTATTTCTAAATGAGCAACAGTATAAGAGCGCTACTTGCGTAACCATTTTTGAAGAAACGCTTTCAATAGATCTATATGAAAAAATAAATATTACCAAAAAGAAAGAGATGCGAGATCGTTTTGATTACGATCCTTATAACTATACTCCTAATGGGAATCTTGTGCTTCGCATCAAAGACGGTCCTTATGAGATTCGTAGCGAGTGGGAAGACGGCAAGAGGAAACAATTAGAGGATCACATAGATGATTTTATCGATGGATTGTTTCTTGCAGCAAAGAAGGGGAGGGCTGATAGGTTAGAAAGAGAGCGCGAACATCGGAAATGGGAAGCGGAAGAGAGTAGGAAAGAAAAAGAAGAGCAGGCAAGGCAGCGCGAACAGGCAGAGCTCGATTCGCTAGAAAATGAAGCAATGCGATGGCAAAGAAGCAAAATAATCCGAGCTTATATAGAAGCCACTACGGATGCATATATAAAAAAGAACGGCAAAATTGATCCGGGAAGCGAATTTGACCAATGGAAAACATGGGCTAACGAGCGCGTGAATCGTCTCGATCCTCTTTACGGCAAATTTCCTGCATAACAAAAAAGAAAGTTACGTGTTGAAAGATGGGGAAAGGATGGGCTCAATGAAAACACCCGAGTATAGCAGTGAATCAGGCCATAATCTAGAAGACTGCGAGAATGAAATAGCCGAAATACTAGCCGACGCAATGTATGAGCACATTAAAAAAAGCCCGCAAAAACCAGATCAAAAGGTAAAAGATAAAGAACATGAAAGCCAGATAAAGCAATGTCCGGGTCGGTAGGGATGGACATTACTATCCCATAGTATTTCAGTAAGTTACGTAATTTCAGGCCAAAAATGACCGGACAAAACGGACACGTTTTCGCTCATTTTGTCCGTTTCGGACACCAAAAATCACCGAGGAATACTATCTCTCTATTCGAAATTTTCTTGATATGATAAGGTATTATGGCTATAATGCACCTGTGTAAATAAGAGATACCTTGCCGTAGTGATACGGGCAAGGGCTACCATATAGAAAAAATCACCGTAGAAAGAACGCGGTGATTTTTTTATTGTGGTAGCTATAGGGGATTTGAAGCTATAGAACGCCGAGTGAAAATTTGCCGTTTAGAGAAATCTATGCTACAATTGTCTTATCATGATAAATAAAAGGAGGCCGTTGTTTAAAATCTTGCTCTCTTTATAAAAACATTTCGTCCATGACGGGCGAAATGTTTTTTTATTGTCTAAACTTCATAAAGGGAGGGCAATGATATCGTGATATTTAAAAATAACGTTCTGATAATCGGATACGGATCCGTAGCTCGCTGCGTTTTACCGATCCTCCTCAAGCATATCTCCATACCGTACAAAAACATCACAATAATCGACTTCGTAGACAAGAGAAAAGAGCTTTTGCCCTGGATAAAACGCGGAATAAAATTCTGCCAGGGAAAGATCACCCCGCTCAACATTTCCCAGGTCCTATCGGAACATGTTTCTCCCGGCGGTATTATAATCGATTTATCGTGGAATATAGACTGCATCGAAATGCTCAACTGGTGCCATGATAATAATGTTTTGTATATAAATACGTCGGTTGAGCAGTGGGACCCTTACGCCGATATCCACAATAAGACGCCGTTCCAAAAATCCCTGTATTACCGCCAGAAGGAGATAAAGAAGGCGTCGTCCCGGTGGCGGGCGCCTGCGGCGACGGCGATCCTGGACCACGGCGCCAACCCGGGGCTCATATCTCATTTCACAAAGAAAGGACTCGCCGATATCGCTCAAAGATCGCTGGAAGATAATAATCTTTCGCCGAAGGCAAAGCGCAGGATCAAAGAGTGCCTTAAAGCAAAGATATTCGCTCATCTAGCTAAGGAGCTGAACGTCAAGGTCATCCATATAAGCGAGCACGATACGCAGATCACGGACAGGCCTAAAAGGTATAATGAATTTGTGGGCACATGGTCGATCGAGGGCCTGCGGGAGGAGGGGATAGCTCCCGCAGAGATGGGGTGGGGCACCCACGAGACGGATATACCGCTATTTTCGACGTTCCCTCCCGCGAACAGCAAGAACCAGATATTCCTTTCCCAGATGGGAATGAATACCTGGGTCCGCTCCTGGGTTCCCAGCGAGGAGATAATCGGCATGGTCATACGCCATGCCGAGGCGATAAGCATCTCCGACCATCTTACCGTCAAAGAAAAAGGCAAGATAATATATTGTCCGACGGTACATTATGCCTATATGCCGTGCAATGAGACTATAACATCTCTTCATGAGCTCAGGTGCAGGAATTACGACCTTCAAAAGCGGCTGAGGATCATGAACAATGAGATCACGGAAGGCGATGATATATTGGGGGCGCTCATCATGGGGCATAAATATAATTCCTGGTGGACGGGGAGCGTACTCAACATCCATGAATCGCGCAGGCTCGTGCCTCATCAGAACGCGACGACGGTGCAGGTGGCCATCGGGGCGGTATCGGCCGTCATGTGGATGCTGGAGAATCCGCGGAAAGGTATCTGCGTGCCGGACGATCTCCCGTACGAATATATACTCGACATCGCGCATCCGTACCTGGGGAAGCTGGTATCGATCGCTTCTGACTGGACACCGCTGAAGAATTACCAGATCTTCTTTAAAGAAAACCCCAACCTGTGCCTGGACAGGAAGAACGCGTGGTCCTTTAAGAATTTCTTATTCTGTGATTAAAAAATTAACTTGATAATTAGGCGCCCTGTGCTACAATCACTATAAATGTAATACGGGGACGCAAAATGGCTGGATTATTCAGGTTTGGTATCTCTTTATCGAAAGATTTGCTCGATAAGTTCGACAGGCTCATAGAAGGGAAGAGTTATTCCAGCCGCTCCGAAGCATTGCGCGACCTGATAAGGCAGGAATTGGTAAAGAAAGAGTGGGAGCGGGGCAGCGAGGTGGCCGGCGCCGTTACGCTTGTCTATAACCACCATAAAAGAGAGCTCGTAAATAAGCTTACCGATATCCAGCACGATCACCAGAAAGTAATTATTTCTACCCAGCATATACATCTCGATCACGATAATTGCCTGGAAATAGTCGCTGTAAAAGGCCATCCGCGCGAGGTCCAGAAACTGGCAGATACGCTTAAGGCTGTAAACGGCGTCAAGCACGGCGCATTGAACATGACGAGCACCGGCAAGGATATCGATTAGGTAAAAACAGACAAGGTCATAAATTTTTGAAGACGCAGACGGTAGTTTTAACCGGCGGAGCCGGATTTATCGGGAGTTGTTTCCTGTGGAAGCTGAATAAAGAAGGCATCGACAATATAGTAGTGGTCGATAACCTCGGCACGTCCGAAAAATGGCGTAATCTCACGGGCAAGAGATTTTCAGACTATATCCAGAAGGACGATTTCCTGAAAGTGCTGAGCGCGGACAAGATCAGGAATGTCAGCGCAGTAGTGCACCTGGGAGCCTGCAGTTCAACCACCCTCACAGACGCCGCGTACTACATCAGAAATAATTACGAATATTCGAAAACTATCGCTGTATGGGCCAGGCGGCACGGCGCCCGCTTCATATACGCTTCTTCTGCCGCGACATACGGCAGCGGCGCGGAAGGGTATGATGATTCCGAAGCGACGCTGTATAATTTAAAACCATTGAACATGTACGGTTATTCAAAGCATCTTTTTGACATGTGGGCGCTGAATAACGGCATGCTTAAAGAGACGGCGGGAATAAAATTTTTCAATGTATTCGGCCCTAACGAGTACCATAAGGGCGAGATGATGAGCGTTATCTGTAAAAGATTCAAGGATGTGAGAGATAAGGGCGTCATAAGGCTTTTCAAATCGTATAACAGTGATTACAGGGACGGTGAGCAGCAGAGGGATTTTATTTATGTCAAAGACGCCGTCAAGGTGCTCTATCATTTTTTCACACATCCGCGGCTTAACGGCATATTTAATCTCGGCTCCGGGACCGCGAGAAGCTGGAACGATCTCGCGCATGCCATGTTTTCGGCGCTGGAGAAGAAGCCGAGGATCGAATATGTAGAGATGCCGGAAGAGATCAAGCCGAAATATCAGTATTTCACCGAGGCCAGGATGAATAAATTGCGCAAAGCCGGGTACAGGGCCGGCTTTACCTCGCTGGAAGAGGCCGTGAAAGATTACGCGATATACCTTAAGGACGGCAGCTGCATGTGAGGCGGGAGGAGAGAATATCGATGCACGACCTAAGATACGCGAACGAGATCCTGGCAGCCCTGAAAAATAAAAATGTAAGTAAGGGCAGGGCCAAAGACGTAACCGTTAACGTCAGATTGAGCCCGTTTAGCCACGTGAGGCCGGAAGGGCTGAACGAAACATTCCGGTTATTAGCGGGTAGCGAGGGTTATGGTAATGTTAAGCTGGATGTTAAGGCGTTAGAGTTCGAGATGCATTGCAGGTCCTGCGGCCGCGAATCCAGGCACGCGAAAGCCGTTTTTAAATGCCCTTATTGCGATTCCGCCGACTTTGATATACAGAAGAACGAAGAATTTTACATAGATTCGATAGATATAAATAATTAACATACACCCGATGGAAACAGGCGAAGTAGCGTTGTTACAAAAGACACCTTTATATGAGACCCACACAGCGATGGGCGCCAAGATGGCCCCTTTTGGCGGTTGGCTCATGCCCATACAGTACGATGGGATACTTTCCGAGCATGCCCACACGCGCAATGCCGTATCCGTATTCGATATCTGCCACATGGGTGAATTTATGCTGGAGGCCGATCCCGTCTCAAGCGGCCTCGACCGCATCGTTACTCAGAATATCATTGCAATGCCCGCAGGCGCCTGCCGTTACGGTTTTATGCTTAATGATGATGGCGGGGTTATCGACGATCTTGTCGTTTACAGGTTCGGGGAAAAATCATGGATGCTTGTCGTCAACGCCGCAACCATCGCTAACGACGAGACGCATTTAAGAAAACATCTCTCCGGGCAATACAGTTTCGAGAATGCATCTGCCGTAACGGGTAAACTAGATATCCAGGGGCCGAAGTCGCCCGAAACGCTAAAAACAATTTTCGGGGATGGGATAATGCGCCTGGCTTATTACACCTTCGGCAAATTTAAGTTATGGGGAGACGATGTTATAGTGAGCCGCACCGGATATACCGGAGAGCCCGGATATGAAGTATATATACCGGCTGCCCGGGCGGTGAAGTTCTGGAAATTTTTGACGGGAAAAGACAGCCGTGTCAAACCCGCGGGACTGGGCGCCCGCGATACCCTGCGGCTTGAGATGGGGTACCCTCTTTACGGTCAGGACCTCGATCCGGGCCATACGCCTGTTGCGGCCGGGTTCGGGCGGTTCGTCGATTTCGATAAAGATTTTATAGGAAAGAGCGCCTTGCTTAAAGAGCGTAATCTGGGGGCGAAGGAGCGTCTTATCTGTTTCAAATCCGTGACGCGCCGCTCGCCCCGCCACAGCTTTGCCATATTTAAAGGCACTGAGCGCGTCGGGACGGTTACGAGCGGTTCTTTTTCCCCGAGCCTCCTGGCGGGTATAGGGATGGGCTACGTTTCCGGCGATCATAAGATCGGCGACTCTCTCATCGTCAGGGATTCTAACACGGAAATACCGGTGACCGTTGTCAAAAAACCTTTCTATCATAACAAATAGGAGATATTCCGATGAATGCGCCGAAAAATATTTTATATACCAAAGACCATGAATGGGCCCGTATCGAAGGCAAGAAGGCCTATATCGGTATTACCGATTATGCGCAAGCGGCGCTGGGAGATATCACATTTGCCGGCCTGCCGAAGAAGGGGGACGTGCTGAAGCAGTCCGACATCTGCGCGACCGTCGAGAGCGTAAAAGCCGCCTCCGATGTTTACGCTCCGTTTTCCGGTAAAGTTGTCGCAGTTAACGAAAACCTTGCCGCGCATCCCGAATTAATAAATAAATCTCCATACGAGAGCGGTTACTTTTTTATTATGGAGATCTCCAATGAACCCGAGAAGGCAAAGCTTATGGATAGCACCGCCTACAGCGCTTACGTGGAGGGGATCTCCAAGTGAGTTATGTTCCGCATACCAAAGACGATATTAAGGAGATGCTCAAAACAATAGGGGTTTCGGGCGTCGGGGACCTATTTAAAGATATTCCCGCGAGTCTCCGCCCAAAATCGTTTAATATTCCGGCGGGTAAATCTGAGTGTGAAGTCACCGGCCATTTAAAAAGACTCTCTTCGAAGAACGCGACGGACCTGATAAATTTCGTCGGAGCGGGTTTTTACGACCACTTCATCCCTGCCGCGGTCGACGCGATCGTGAACCGCCCGGAATTTTATACGGCATATACCCCGTACCAGCCGGAATGTTCCCAGGGCTGGCTCCAGGCGATATACGAATACCAGACGGTCATCTGCGAGCTTACCGGCCTCGATGTCTCCAATGCTTCTTTATACGACGGCGGGACCGCCATCTATGAGGCGGCGATGATGGCCTTACGGCTTACGAAGCGAAACAAGATCATCATGGATAGCGGCGTTAATTTGATCTACCGCACTATGCTCTATACTTATACGTCCAACCTTTCGATCGAATTCGTTGAGATACCCGTTGTGCACGGCCAGAGTTCGCGCGAGGAGCTTTTCAAGCACCTCGACGATAAGACGGCGGCGGTGATCCTGCAGAACCCGAATTTTTTCGGAGCGGTCGATGATTATAGCGATATAGTCGAGCGTGTCCACAAACACGGGGCGCTTGCCATCGCTTCCGTCTATCCGGTTTCACTGGGCATGCTGAAATCGCCCGGCGAGATGGGATTCGACATTGCCACGGGCGAAGGGCAGAGTCTCGGCATTCCGCTCTCCTTTGGAGGACCGTATCTCGGTTTCATGGCAGCCAAAAAAGAGCTGGTGCGGCAGATGCCCGGCAGGATCGTGGGAGCCACGATCGATAAGGACGGCAGGAGGGGCTTCGTCCTGACGTTACAAACGCGCGAGCAGCATATAAGGAGAGAAAAGGCTACCTCCAATATATGCTCGAACGAGGCCCTGTGTGCGCTGCGCGCGGTCGTATTCGTTTCGCTTGTAGGCACCGAGGGTTTAAAAGAGCTCGCCCAGCGTAATTACCAGAAAGCGGAATTTGCCAAGAATGAACTGTCGCGGATCGCCGGAGTTGAGGTTAAACGCTCCGCGCCTACCTTTAATGAGTTTACGGTGAGCTTGCCGCGGCATGCCAACGAAGTGGTCTACGGCATGATAGATAAAGGTTTTGCCTGCGGGTTCCCGCTGGGTAGATTTTATAAAGGTATGAATAATTATCTTCTGGTTGCCGTTACCGAAAAAAGGACCAAAGAAGATATCCGGAAACTTGCCGACGGACTGGAGGCTGTGCTATGAAGCTGATCTTCGAGAAAGGCAAGCCGGGCCGCCGCGGTTTTACCCAGGCGAGAGCGGATGTGCCGGAGGTAAAGCCTATCGATAAGAGATGCGTCCGTAAAGATATGCCGCGCCTTGCTTCCGTGAGCGAACTGGACGTAATACGCCACTATTCCGGACTCTCGCGGCTTAATTATTCGGTCGATACGAATTTTTATCCGCTCGGCTCCTGTACCATGAAATATAACCCGAAATTCACCGAGCGTATCGCGTCCCTGGAAGGTTTTACCGGGGTCCATCCGCTTCTGCCCCAGTTATCCGGCGGCGGTATGCTTGCCCAGGGGTCGCTCGAGGTGCTTTATGAGACAGAGCGCCTCCTTGCCGAGATAACGGGCATGAACGCTTTTACGATGCAGCCGATGGCGGGGGCGCACGGCGAGCTTACGGGGAATATGCTTATAGCCGCGTATCACAAGGCCAACGGGTCGAGGCGCAAGTATGTTATAGTCCCGGACTCGTCCCACGGCACAAATCCGGCGAGCGCCGCGATCGCGGGGTATGAAGTCATAGTTATCAAGACCGCCGCGGACGGATACATGGACCTGGAAGAGTATAAAAAGCGGATGAATAACGATGTCGCGGCCGTCATGCTGACGTGCCCGGATACGCTGGGGCTCTTTAATCCACACATCAAAGAGATATCGGATATCGCGCACAAGGCTGGCGCTCTGATGTATTACGACGGGGCAAACTTAAACGCCATGCTGGGTAAGTGCCGGCCCGGCGATATCGGGTTCGACGTTGTCCATATAAACCTGCATAAGACATTTGCAACGCCGCATGGCGGGGGAGGGCCGGGCGCGGGGCCCGTCGGCGTCGGCGAAAAATTGGCGGATTTCCTGCCTATCCCGAGGGTTGTAAGACATGCGGACGGCACATTTGCGCTTGATTACCACCGCCATAAATCGATAGGCTATATCGCGCCGTTTTATGGAAATTTCGGGGTTATCCTCAAGGCCTACGCGTATATGCTCTTTCTCGGCAAAGAGGGCCTCATCGAAGCGGCCGAGGCCGCTGTCCTAAATGCCAATTACTGCCTGTCGCGGCTTAAAGATCATTACGACCTTCCTTACGACAAGAGATGCATGCATGAATGTGTCTTTTCCGCCGCCCGCCAGGCGCTTGGCGGCGTCCATGCTATAGATATTGCAAAATACCTGATCGATAAAGGATATCATCCTCCGACGGTATATTTCCCGCTGATCGTAAAAGAGGCGCTGATGATCGAGCCGACGGAAACGGAATCGAAAGAGACGATGGACGAGTTTATCGATACGATGATCGAGATCGCCCGCCTTGCGAAAGAGAACCCCTCTGCCGTTACGCAGGCGCCGCTTCACATGCCGGTTAAACGGCTCGACGAAACCAAGGCCGCGCGCGAACCGAATCTTCGCTGGCAGCCGCAATAAAACAGTCCTAAAAGACGCGTATGAAGACATTCAGGCTCATCAGGTCCCGTCCGTCGGGCGCATCCTGCAATATGGCATTGGACGAGCGGATATTTTCCCGTTATCTTGACGAAGGCATCCCTGTTTTCCGCGTCTATGGCTGGAAGAGACCCGCCCTGACCTACGGTATTTCGCAAAAACCGGATGATTCTCTCGACGGGCCGCGCCTTGCGCGGGACGGAATAGAGGTTGTAAAAAGGATTACCGGCGGTGGTATACTGTTCCACGACAACGAAATAACTTATAGTTTTGTCTGCAGTAAGGCGGATGTGGGTGAACCGGCCGGGACGCTGGTCTCTTACCGTGAGATATGCGCCTTTCTCATACGATTTTACGATCTCATCGGTCTTAAGGCCTCTTTCGCGCTTGAATCCGGGGATTTTCGAAATAGATGCGCTCCGCACGAACTCTGCTCGGCCGCTCATGAAAAATATGACATCGTAATTAACGGCAAAAAGATAGGCGGGAACGCCCAGAAGCGGAAACGGCAGGTTGTATTCCAGCACGGTTCTATACCCATCGGCATCGATTGGAATTTAGCGCGCCGTTATATCAGGACTTTGCCCGAAGACGTATCCGCCGGGGTAACTACGCTCCGTGAAGAGCTGGGAAGCGTCCCGGAAAAAAGAGTGCTGGAAGAGAAGCTTATCGATGCTTTTAGCGCTGAATTCGGCGTTCGCTTTACCGAGGAGACAGGAGCCCTGTATGAGACCGGCGTGGCTCGATAAGAAGATAAGTTTGAACGCGTGCTCCGGCATGAAGGAGACACTGCGCAGCCTGCGCGTCGAGACTGTATGCGAGCAGGCGATGTGCCCGAATATCGGGGAATGCTTCGGCCGGAGGGAAGCGACTTTTTTGATACTCGGCCGGCAGTGCACGCGTATGTGCAGTTTTTGTAATGTAAAAAAGGGAAAGCCGTTGCCGCCGGATAGCGGTGAACCGGCCAGGGTGGCCGAAGCGGCAGCGAAATTTTCCTTAAAACACGTCGTCATTACGAGCGTTACCAGGGATGATCTTGCCGACGGCGGGGCGGGAATTTTCGCGGAGACGGTCCTGCGTATCCGAAAAAGATCTCCGGCCGTAAAGATAGAGATCCTTATACCGGACTTCCGACTTTCCCGCGATGCGATTATGCTCGTGGTGAAGTCGTGCCCGGATATCATCGCGCATAATATAGAGACGGTACCCTCGCTTTATGACGTTACGCGCAAGGGGGCAGATTACGGCCGCTCGCTCAGGGTCCTGCGCCTCATAAGAGATATATCGCCGCATATGAAGACGAAGTCGGGCATAATGCTCGGCATGGGGGAGAGTGCGGCGGAAGTTTATTCAGTGATGAAAGACCTGCGTTCGGCAGGCTGTGATTTTTTAAGCATCGGCCAATATCTCGCCCCGAGCCGAGGCCATTATCCGGTGAAAGAATATATTGCGCCGGATAAATTTATGCGATATAAAGAAGAGGGCGCGAAGATGGGTTTTGCGCATATCGAAAGCGGCCCGTATGTGCGCAGTTCTTACATGGCCGGGAATTACCTATGACTTCGAATATAGACCGGATATACATGTCCGAGGCGTTGAAAGAGGCCCAAAAGGCATTCGATACCGACGAGGTACCGGTAGGCGCGATAATAGTCCATAATGGCAGAGTCGTTGCGAAGGCGCACAACCAGATAAAATTGCTCAAAGACCCGACGGCCCATGCCGAGATGATAGCGATCACACAGGCCGCCGCTTCTTGCGAGAACGAAAGATTGCCGGAAGCCGTGTTGTATGTTACAATTGAACCCTGCCCGATGTGTGCCGGCGCGCTTGTCCTGGCGAGGATAAAAAGAGTCTGTTTCGGCGCGCCCGACCCGAAGACCGGCGCTTTCGGTTCGCAGATGGATATAAACAAGTTGAAGCTAAACCACAAGATTGCGGTAACCAAAGGCGAATTGGAAGACGAATGCGTCTTCCTCATGAAGGAATTTTTTAAGAAGAAACGAAAATAAATCAGGTCCTTTTAGCGCTTCAGGGTCGAAGTTGTTTTGCAAATTCGGAGAGGTCGCCTAGTGGTCGAGGGCGGCGGTTTGCTAAACCGCTATACGCTTGAAAAGGTGTATCGAGAGTTCAAATCTCTCCCTCTCCGCCAGATTTAGTCAATCTTAGCCAACTTCATCAGGCTGAGTCAGGAGATTTGAAGCGAGCGAGCGCCGACCTTTAGGGAGGAAAAGCGCTATGCGCGACAGCGAGCGAGGGGAGGTTACGCAGCTGCCTCCGGCGGCGTAGTAACCAAATCTCTCCCTCTCCGCCATGAACCATTCGACAAAACCTTCGGTTTTGTCTCAGGTTCATGGCACAGTCATGTTGATTTTTGGGGACTGGTACAGGGCAAACGCTCGGGCTTCGCCCAGCACCCGAGCGAAGCGAGTGGTGCTGGGTACATGGCACAGCCCTGTACCGGAGGCCATTGTTTAACAGTAGGCCGACTGGCACAGGGCATAACTTTTTACGGTACTTCTGTCTACCGGCGGAAGTACCTTATTTTTGTGAATCCCTCGTCTTTTCCCTACGGCAGACATACCCTGTCCTTAAGCAGCTATCAACAGTTGTAGTCAGTGGCCAAAATCCCGGAAGTGCCATTTTCAGTGGAAATTTAATTAATAAAATAACCCTAACCTCCTTTACACAGCCGCTACTTCGCGCTATAATATAATTTGCGTATATGAAGAGAATATTAAAAAGTATAGTGATAATTTTAGTAGCGGCGTGCGTATATTCGCTTATACCAGTGGCCGGATTGTACCTTTCCGGGAACCAACCGCCGTATACAAATTCTCAGGTTGCCGAAAAACTCAAAAGTCATAAGGGTAGTTATTTCGAATTCATCGTTTTTAGCGATAACCACGCCGGCCTCATATTCGATGACAGCGCTACCTTGAAGCTTGTACGCAGCATCAACCACGAAAGGCGATTCAAAAAGGTTCCCATAGATTTTGCGGCGATAGCGGGTGATATCACTTTCAGGGGCTCGGCCTGGGATTACTGTGTATTCAGCAGGATCCGTTCTCAGGTAAAAGTCCCGGTCATAAGCGCCATGGGAAATCACGACGAGGATAAGGACGACGGCAGTCTCTTTAAGAAATATACCGGCGAGAAGGACTTCTCTTTTTCCGACAGGAACTCGTATTTTATAGTCATCGACAATATCTCCGGCAATGTGAGCGACGGGCAGTTTTACAACCTCGAAGAGGACCTGAAAAAATCGGCCGCGTACACGCATCGTTTCATAATTATGCACAAACCCCCGTTTGCCCCGTATTTCCAATCGTGGTACAGGCCGGAAGGGAACGCATGGTCGTACCGGTTCATGAAACTATGCGAGCAGTATAAAGTCGACATCGTCTTCTCCGGCCATGAGCATATATTCAAGGCCAAGGAATTCGGAGGAGTGAAGTATATAACTACCGGCGGCGGCGGGATGCCGACGCAGATCCCGGGCGCCGGCGGCGCATTCCTCCATTACACTGTGGTCAAAGTATACGGTGATTATGTCGATTACGAAGTAAGAAAAGTCTTCCCGCCTCTATGGGAATTTTTCAGCTATTATATGTGGAGCGACATCTTCTACTTTCTGAAAGACGCCCTTTCGTAAAACTTTATGAAGATACTGCGAGATTACATCCTGAAAGAATTCTTCCACTCGTTCCTGCTCTCTATAGTCGTATTTACATTCGTCCTTCTCGTCGGGAACATAATACAGCTGGCGGACCTCGTCATAAATAAAGGCGTCGAAATATTCGCGGTATTAAAACTATTCCTCTTCCTGATCCCGTGGCTCCTTTCGTTCACGCTCCCGATAGCGGCGCTTACGGCCGTCGTGCTCGTCTTCGGCAGGTTCTCCGGCGACGGAGAGCTCACCGCCATAAAGGCGAGCGGTATCGGGCTCTTCAGGATCTCCCTGCCGTTGCTGATACTGGGGGTGCTCTTCAGCTTTATCGCGTTTTACTTAAACGACCAGATATCACCTAATGCCTCTTTTGCCTCGCGCAGTGTAGTCAAGGAGATCGGGATGAAGAATCCCGCCGCGATGCTGGAAGAAGGCACGTTCATACGGGGATTCGGGAACTATGTAATTTTTATATATGAGATAAAGGGGAACAAATTCAGGAATATAAGGATATACCAGCCGCAGGAAGGCAAAACGACCCGCACGATAGTGGCGGAGTTCGGAGAGATCCATACCCAGCCCGGTTCGAGCGTAATAGAGCTCAAACTCTTTAACGGGACGAGCGAGGAGCCTTCTCCTACGGAGCCGGACAATTTTTATAAACTCAATTTCAAGACGTACAATATGACGATCGACGTATCGAAATTTATGAAGAAAGAGAAGATAAATAAGAAGATAAGGGAGATGACAGTGCAGGAACTCCTGGCGGAGATAGAGAGCGTGAAAGCGCAGAAGATGGATACCACGCCCCTATACGTAGAGATATACAAGAAGATAAACATGTCCATAGCGTCCTTTATACTTATATTGATGGGTATACCGCTGGGCATAAAGGCGCAGAGGAGCGAGAAGTCGATAGGGTTCGGGATAAGCCTGCTTCTCTTCGCGGTATACTGGGGGACATTTTTAGGCGGGATAGCGATGTCGCTTAGAGGGACGGTGCCGGCGTTACTTGGGGTGTCGCTGCCGAACGCGGTATTTTTTCTATTCGGGTTGATACTGTTTATGCATACGGCAAGAAAGTGAAACAAAACGAAGCAGAAAATGAAACGGAGGAGGTATGGGATTAAGGACTCAGCGGCAGATAAAGTTAAAACAGGCTATTAAACGTAAGGCCAAACGGAAACACCTTACGGCAAAAGGCGAGGACCTGAAGCAGTATTATTACGGCAAATACTATCTGAAGATAGGCGCGTAAATGAAGCATGGTCCGTATGAAATAGTGATAATAGGCGGCGGGCCCGCCGGCATGACGGCCGGGCTCTATGCCTGCAGGGCGAGGATGCGGACGCTTCTAGTCGAAAAGGCGCTCTGCGGCGGCCAGGTCCTAGTAGCCGACACCATCGAAAATTTTCCCGGATTTCCCGAAGGGATAAAGGGTCCGGACCTTGCCGAGTGGATGTTCAAACAGGCATCCCGTTTTGGTCTTGAAGTGAAGACGTCGGAAGTTACAGGCATAGAGCCTAAGAAGACGGCCGCGGCGAACTTCAAGGTGTGCCTCCAGGGCGGCGAGATTGTAGAAGCGCTCTCTTTGATAGTGGCGGCCGGCGCTAACTGGAACCATCTGAATATCCCCGGCGAGCAGAAACTTACCGGGCGGGGCGTATCCTATTGCGCGACATGCGACGGCCCGCTCTTTAAGGGTAAGGATGTAGCGGTGATAGGCGGCGGCGATACGGCGCTCGAGGATGCCATATTTCTTACGAAATTTGCCCGGAAAGTAACGGTCATACACAGACGCGACAAACTGCGGGCTACCAAAATATTGCAGGAGAGGGCGATTTCCAACAAAAAGATAGAATTTTGCCTGAATGCCGTTGCTGTAGAGATAAAAGGCTCTGCCAGGGTTGAGGCGGTAGCGGTAAAAGATGTCAGCACCGGTAAGCCGGCGGAAGTCAGGGCGGATGCGGTCTTCGTGCTCATCGGCACAGTGCCGAATTCGGAGATGGTGAAGGGCATGGTGAAGATGGACGATAAGAATTATATATTGACCGATGACCATATGCGTACTTCCGTAGACGGTATATTTGCCTGCGGCGATGTCAGGGGAAAGCTGTTGCGGCAGGTTTCGACGGCCGTGGGTGACGGCGCAACCGCGGCTTTCAGCGCCGAACGTTACGTAGAGTCGATTAATGCCGGCGGAAAATGATATTGACTTTAATCCGTCTTTCGTGATAATTTATTGCCTAAAGATTTGCCGATCCGTCTTCGCTTTTAAGACGCTTAGACTGTAGTAGAGCTTTGGTGAGATTCGGCGCCGGAGTGAAATTATAGTGCCGAGGTAGCTCAGTGGTAGAGCGCTGCGCTGAAAACGCAGGCGTGGGCAGTCCGATTCTGCCCCTCGGCACCATTTTGCTGCGCTCAAAGCTTTTCAGCTTTGAGCGCAGCAGGAATATCCCCTACGAAGCCTTATCGGAAATTTCCGGATTAAAAGGCGAAGTAGGTATTTTTATGTCTACTTGTTAAGCATTAAAAAAGTAAGACGTTGATCCTTGACATCACGATACTATATGATATAGTTATATCATATATTTGGTTAAGACAATACAAGTCTAGATAACTTTGTTTGGAGGCAAATTGGAAGCTTGCGGATCTAGGACCTCGTGTCTGAAGAATAGGCTATTCAAGGTAATAGTGTGCATTATTACCCTGGTAGCCTTTTTGTTTACTATAGTCCCGCCTGACATGGCATGGGCATTAACAATGCCGCAAACCAAAGCTGTAAATTTTGCTCCAAAGGCCGCGCCGGCTATAACCGAAATTACCATTCCCGAATATCTCGGTGTGATTAAAGAGTCGTGGTCTCCTCAAAACACGCAAACACGCAAGTCCGACAACCCGCAAACTATAATACATATCCAGGATGCCCACTGTAACTATTATGCCCAATTACAGATAGCACGGATCGTTGGCTATCTGCAGGAGCGGTACGGCATAAGCCAGGTAAACCTGGAAGGCGGTAAGCGGGATTACGATCTCTCGGCCCTTACCGGGATCAAAGATGTGGGGCTGCGGGCTAAGGCGTTAGAACATTTTATGAAAGAAGGCGTAATTAACGGCGCCGAATATTTTGCCGCCAATAATCCGAAAAAGGCATCGCTCTGGGGGATCGAAGACACAGGGCTTTATATCGAAAATCTTAAAGTTTACCTGGATTCCCTGGCCGATAAAACGGCCATAGATAGGTACCTCAAAAATTTAACATCAGCTCTCTCGAACCTAAAGACGCGTATATATTCCAGGGACCTGATCACGCTTGACCGTCATCGGACGGCTTTCAAGAATAAAAAACTGGGGCTTAAAGAATACTTTAATTATTTGACCGGATTGTCATCGTCTCAAAATGTAGATACTTCAGACCTGACTAATATACAGATATTACTTAAGACGTTGACATTAGAAAAGGATATGGATTTCAAAGAGTCGAACGCCGAGAGAGAAGGGCTTATAGATAAGCTCGGGAAGGTGCTTTCCCGGGATGAAGTAAGGGAGCTGGTTGGAAAAGCCGTCGAATTTAGGACCGGGCGGATATCCGCCATAAAATTTCATTCATACCTGCTGGACAAAGCAAAAGAGCTGAAAATACCCTCGGGAGAATACAAGAACCTCATCCTTTATACCGTATACCTGGGCGTCTATTCAAATCTCGATAACGATAAACTATTCGAAGAGGCCGGCGTTCTGGCAAGACGGGTCAGCGAAAAACTTTTCCAGGATACCGCCCAAAATGAGCTTTATAAACTTTCGGAAGATCTCGACATAATTAAGGATGTGCTGGAGATCGCGCTCACATCAGACGAGCACAAATATTTTAGAGATCATCGCGGCGAATTCGATATGAAGAATTATCTGGCATTTGTGAATGATAAAGCGCAGTTTTACGGGCTCAAACTCCGCCTCGGGGACGACATCCTGAAATTAAACGACCATCTGGAGCGGATGGAGAAATTTTATCTGATAGGCCTTGAGCGCGACGAGGCATTTATTAAAAATCTCAAGTTCAATAGCAGGGGACGTTTAAACGTCCCCTACGCTGTGGATAACTCTAAGGCCGCTATCCTTATTACAGGCGGATTCCACGCAAAGAACCTCGCTGGACTATTTAAGAAAAAGAAGATATCCTACATATCGATCATGCCGAATTTTAAAGAGGAAGAAGGTTACGAGTGCCCGTACTTAAGTCTGCTATCGGGCAGGAAGAGGATCGTCCTGGCCAAGGAGGTAAAGAAGATCGCGGGCCAGTCACTTGCATACTGCAGTCAGCAAACATCGCTGGCGGATGATGTGAAGGGTTTAATGCCTGCCGCAAATATTGGGGTATCGTCCGCTACCTCTCCAATGCCGGATACCGTGGCATCCCCAAGCGTACCGTCCCCGACGATCATGTCCCGCATAAACGAGTTACTTAAAAATATCGTGAAGACATTATTCGGCGTCAGATTTAGCGCGGATCAGGAGAAGATAATACAAGCGGAGGCAAAAGAGGTTGTAGACATATTGCTGCCCGGTAAGGATACGGCTGAAAAAGGTAAGCGCGCGCAGGAATTGGCGGCAGCCGCTTCGCTAAACTCTATACCCGTAATGTTTATCAATACCTTAACCCGTCCTATTTCAGGCAGAGGGTTGCTGTGTATCATAGCCGCTGCCGGTATTATTACCGGTGGTTTTGCTGTGAATAGCTACAGTATGCCCGCATTTCCAGAACTTCTTATTTGCTTTACGGCAGGTACCGCAGCCGTATGGGCCTTGATCTTTACGGGTACTTTTATAGAAGCGTGGAAGCCGCATATAACGGTAGAGCGGGCATATATACCCGTGTTAGTGAGCCGTTCATTTTTCATAAATTCAACCGCGCATGAATTGACCCACCTTTTGAAACGCATGGACTGTATACAGACAGACTTGCCGGCAGCTTCCGCGATAGGGACATTACGTGCGTTCGAAAGAGAGATGCTCGAAGGCAGCGATAAAGCGGGATTCGATTATGGCCTGAGTGTCGAACGTGATAAAAAAATAAGCCCGGAAGAAAAACATGCCCAGCTTATAAGCTGGGCAAAACGAAGAGGCTGTTCCGGCAGCGAGGTCGAGCCGCCTTTTACCTATCCTTTGGGAGCCGCATTGGCCGGTTATGGCTATGCGCTCAGTCTCGAGACGGGTAATCCCGGCGATCCGAGGAAATTTATCTATCTGATCTCAAAAGGTATATCTCCGCTGGAAGCGGAGCGCGCTATCAGATCAACCGCTTTCCAGTCCGGGCCCGAGGAAACGCCGCAAGCCGAATCTGCCAGGATCGACCTGCCTTTATTGGTAGAAGATTCGGAGCTCATGAAACGTCTTACCGCGATTAATGGCGGCAAGCGGCCGCATGTTATTAATATTTACGGGGGCCATGAAGATACTTTACCGGTACTTAAGGATGCTTTAAACGCCATCCCTCAGGACGAATCCGATGATTATATAGCGGTTACGCTGAAAAATACCGATAGCAGTACCGGCGTGACGACCTATTCCCTTATAGCCGACAGGGCAAGTTATATTATAAACGGCAAAACGGCAAACAATGAAAAATTACTTCACGCTATCTGGGCAGGACGTGCTGAGGTAGGGGCTTTTGAATTCGTCTTCCGGTTTTCGGTAGTTCCGGCCGATAATACCATAGCTATCGAATCGGTTTCGATCGGCAGGGTGTATACCGCGGACTTGCGGAGCAGACACCTTGTCTCCCGTTTCTTTAAGAATTTCGCGAAGACGCTGGAACAGAATTATCGCGGGATGGATATAACCGCGACATCCCTTGAAGATTTTCATGGCGCCGGAGTCCAGGTGATACCTTACTTGATGCGTAAATATTTCAGCGCACAGAAGCTGAAAAAAGAGAGCCCGGTCTATTCCGGGCGCGTGGGGAAGCGGCGATCGGTCTTTTCCCGCGCTAAAGATCCCAATGTTACCTGCGGGTCTTTCCACCCCGGGGTGGAAAATGCTATTTATGAAGATGAGCAGGACGGGTTATTGCGCGCCGCGGGTGATGTGCTCGACAAAGTCCGGCCGATAAATCCGGAGGAAGAGTCACGCGTATTATTTATACCGATCGATATGAGCAAGCTGAGAGACTATTCGGCCCTGCGCGCCGACATAAAACACGCTTTCGGTATGGATTTTAGCAATATGAATACAATATTTTACGACGGCACGGAAAGAGGCCTTATGGAAGCGGCTGCCGATCCGAAGTATGGCCTGAACAGGCCCGGCACTTTGGCGCTTGCGTATATAGATGAGAAAGCGATGAGCGGGGAGGCGGCGGAGTCCCATAATAAGAACAATGCCGCATTTAAGATAATACGCGAAGAGGCACCCCGGGGTGTCGCTAAAGACGAATTATTCATGCATGTCGCGTTCGGTCTGCCGGTGCTCGACTACGTGAAAGGCAATTCAAACGAAACCCACATGATGGAGCTATGGAGCATCATAGAGCGGATGGTGAAAAACCCGCGTGAATTGAAAAATAGCATAGAGACTCTCTTTAAAAAAGGTTTTATTCTGGCGCTTAAGAAGATAACGAAAATAAATATCAATAAGGAGATAGAAGACGGAAAATATAACTTAAGGGAAGTGCTTACGAAAGCATAAAGATTTTTTGCCCGGCCGGCACAAGGCGCGTTTTACGCTTCGCCGCAAGCGGCGTAATTCCGTGTCCTTACCGGCCGGGACTATGTTATAATGGCTCCTATGAAAAACAGGACAGTCTTTAAGGGCAGGCTGCTTAATCTTTGTGTGAAGCGGATACGGCTGCCGAACGGTTATCTTGCCACATTCGAAACGGTAAAACACCCCGGCGCGGCATTAATAGTGCCGTTCCTTTCTAAAGACAAAATTATTTTATTAAGGCAATATAGGGCGGTTATCGGTTCCTACATCTACGAATTGCCCGCAGGCACTCTCGATAAGAACGAGTCGCCGCTTTCATGCGCTCGCCGCGAGATAGTCGAAGAAACCGGCCATTCAGCCAAAAAGTTAACATACCTCGGGAAGATATTCCCCGTTCCGGGTTATTCTACCGAATGCATACGGATCTACAAAGCGGAAGGGCTGCGTAAGGTGGAGCATATTGCCGAGAAAGACGAAGTCATCGACGCGCGCATAGTTACAAAACCCGCTATAAGGAAACTCTTCAAATCCGGCAGGATCACCGACGCCAAGACGATAGCGGCGCTTGCCATGTGCGGTTGGTTATGAGCGAAAAGAAGAATATACGTCTCAGGTCCGGGAAGAAAGGCGTGCGCAAAGCAGGCCACCCGTGGATATTCAAAGGGCAGTTGACCAAGCTCGACCCCGCTATAAGGCCCGGCGATATAATTTCTATAACCGATGATAAGAATAAATTTATCGGCCGCGGTTACTACAATCCAAAATCCGAAATAGCAGTAAGATTGCTCACCTTTACCGACGAACCCATAAATAGAGACTTCTTTTACAAGAAGATCGCGGCGGCATTGAAGAGGCGCGAGCCTCTCTTGAATATCGGGGCAGGTTTAAACCTGCCCCACCGCAAAGGTATAACCAACGCTTACCGGGTAGTTTTCAGTGAAGCGGATGGCCTTCCGGGATTGATAGCGGATCTTTATAACGACACCGCCGTATTCCAGATACTTACCCTGGGCATGGAAAAGTTTAAGACCGAAATAGCGGACGTCATAGACGATCTATTAAAACCAAAATATCTCTACGAAAAGAGCGCATCGCCATTCCGGAAGATCGAAGGGTTGAAGGATGTGACCGGCTGGTGGGGGGGCGAAGGCAAGGGTTTAGTCGAAATATCCGAAGGGAAAGTAAGATTCCTGGTCGATATAATAAACGGCCATAAGACGGGTTTCTATCTCGACCAGCGTAAGTCGCGCATCGCGTTAGAAGGCATATCCAGGGGTAAGGACGTACTCGACCTTTTCTGTTACACGGGCGGGTTTTCCGTAAGCGCGGCGATATCCGGCGCCCGTCGTGTCATCGGGGTGGATATCAAGGAAGACTGGTTAAATCTTGCCCGGGAGAATGCGCGCCTTAACGGCGTCCATGAAAAGACGGAGTTTGTGAAGGGCGACTCTTTTGCGGTACTGAAGGATATGAGTGGTTCGGGCAAGAAGTTCGACATCATAGCGCTCGACCCGCCGTCGTTTTTGAAAGGCAGGGAATCGCGCGTCACCGCGGCCAGAGGTTACCGGGAGCTGAACTCTCTTGCCATGAAGTCGCTCTCCGGCGGTGGGATCCTTGCGACGTTCTCATGCTCCCATAATATGCCTAACGAACTCTTCTCAAAGGTCATAAAGGAATCCGCTGATGCGGCCGGCAGGAAATTTACGATACTCAAGCGCTGCCGTCAGGCAGAAGATCATCCGATCGTTAAAGGGATCCCGGAGACTGAGTACCTAAAAGGATACTTTCTTAAAATGGAAAGTAATATAATAAAGGAAAAAGGGTAGGAGAATATGCCGCTCTACATTATTTTAGGGCTTATAGCGGGAACGCTCTCCGGTATCTTCGGGATAGGGGGCGGGACTATCCTGATCCCCGGCCTTGTATTTTTGGCGGGCCTGACGCAGCATGAGGCGCAGGGCACGACCCTGGCCATAATGCTTTTGCCGATAGGACTCCTGGCGGTAATCCGGTATTGGCAGGCAGGCCATGTCCGCTTTGACATCGCCATATTTATTTGCATAGGATTTCTTATCGGCGGGTTGCTTGGCGCCAACATAGCCGTAGGGCTTCCAAACCTTATCTTAAGGAAATTATTCGGGGTTTTTTTAATGATAGTGGCGATCTACACGATATTCGCGAAATGACAAACGGAGGAATAGAATGAGCGGTCTTTTTGGCGTAGTAGCTAAAGAAAATTGTGCACAGACACTTCTATACGGTACGGACTACCACTCGCATCTTGGCACCGAATACGGCGGGATGGCGACTTTAGGGGACCGCTTTTACCGTCATATCCATAATATCAGCCAGAGCCAGTTTAAATCCAAATTTTATGAAGATTACCATAAGATGTCCGGCAATAAAGGGATAGGCGCGATAAGCGATGCCGATGAACAGCCTATATTCCTGCATTCTAAATTCGGAGCTTTTTGTATCGTTACCGCGGGACTGATCGAAAATAAAGACGCGCTTGTGAAGAATCTCCTGAAAAAAGGGGTCTCTTTCAGCGAAGTGAGTAAATACCGGGTCAATACTACCGAGCTTATGGCTAAACTTATCGTGGAAGGCGATGACCTGATAGACGGGATCGAAAAAATGTTCGACGTCATCGAGGGATCATGCTCATTACTTATATTAAGCGAAGATGGGGTATACGCCGCCCGCGACAGGATGGGGTATACGCCGCTTACCATCGGAAAACGCGACGATGACTGGGCCGTTACGAGCGAGACGAGCGCTTTTGCCAACCTCGGCTTCGATATCGTAAAACCGCTTAAGCCCGGCGAAATAGTGCTTATAAACGAAACAGGCCTTGTCTCGCAAAGGGCCGGCTACGATCTTAGTCAGGTCTGCACATTCCTGTGGATATATACGGGGTTCCCCGCCTCGAGCTACGAAGGGATAAACGTCGAGACCGTGAGAGAAGAGAGCGGCAGGGCGCTCGCCAAGAAAGATAAAGATATAGAAATAGACGTAGTCGCCGGTGTCCCGGACTCCGGGACCGCGCATGCCATAGGTTACGCGATGCAGTCAGGCAAGCCTTACCGCCGCCCCCTTATCAAATATACCCCTGGCTACGGTAGAAGTTATACGCCGCCGTCACAGGATACGCGCGACCTTATAGCGAAGATGAAGCTAGTACCGATACGCGAAATAATATCCGGCCACAAAATAGTTCTCTGCGAAGACTCGATCGTCAGGGGAACCCAGCTGAAGAGTTTCACGGTCAATAAGCTCTGGAGCTGCGGCGCCACCGAGGTCCATATCCGCCCGGCGTGCCCGCCGCTTATGTTTCCCTGCAAGTTCTGCCTGTCGACGCGCTCCATACACGAGCTTGCCGCGCGGAAAGCGATCAGGGCGCTGGAAGGGCATGACCTGGAAGATGTCTCCGGGTATGTGGATGAGCGCAGCGAAAAATACGCCAGGATGGTCAAGTGGATAGAGCGCGACCTGGAAGTCACCACCTTGCGCTACCAGAATATAGATGATATGATAAAGGCGATAGGTATGCCGCGCGAGAAGTTATGCCTTTATTGCTGGACGGGCGAATGTCCCGCGAAAGCTTCCGGAACATGCGCGGGTAAGACAAAGGCGCCGCGCGCCGAGCATGCGCCGTCTCAAAAGACGCGTGCACAGGCGCTCTCGGGTTCCGGCGCTTAAAGGAGGAGTGTGCTATGAAGACGGGAAAATTTTTTCTTGTCGTTATTGCCGTAATGAGCGCATTTATATTTTCCTTGGTCTGTGACGCAGGCGAACTTAAACCTATAAAACTTCCTCCCCCGCAAACCGAAGGCGGAAAACCCCTTATGCAGGCGCTCAAGGAACGTAAGAGTATGCGCGAATTCAGTCCGAAGGAGCTGCCGCCGCAGGTGCTTTCGGATCTTTTATGGGCGGCATGCGGTATAAATCGCCCGGATTCCGGCGGCAGGACCGCTCCCACGGCCAGGAATATGCAGGAGATAGATATTTATGTTTCAAAAGCAGAAGGGCTTTATCTGTATGACGCAAAAGCAAATAGCCTCCTGCCGGTAATGACAGGCGACATAAGGGCCTCTACCGGGAGCCAGCCGTTTGTAAAGGACGCGCCCGTAAATCTCATATTTGTGGCCGATATGGCGAAGATGCCCGGCATGCCGCAGGATGCCATGGATTTTTATGTGGCTACCGATACGGGATATATAAGCGAAAACGTATATCTTTATTGCGCGTCCGCCGGGCTGGCAACCGTCGTACGCGGCTTGGTCGACAAGCCTGTCCTTTCTAATGTGATGAAACTACGGCCGGGCCAGAAGATAATTCTCGCGCAGACGGCCGGATATTCTAAGTAATAAAATGTAACGTTTAAGAAAGGGGGTATTTGAAAGATGAAATTTACGAAGTTGTCGATGGCAGCGGTAATGGGCATCTTTATTTTGTCGGCAGCAGGCCTTGCGTTTGCTACAGATGATCCCGGAACGGTAAAGGCGGAAATCGCCTCCGATAAGGAAAATATCCAGGCAGAACGCGCCGAGATGAAGGAAAACGCTACCGAAGCGAAGACAGAGGAAAAAGCGATACAGGAACAGATTAAAACAGCCCGGGAATCAGGCGATGCGGAAAAAGCCGGTGAACTGAAAGAACAGCTCATAGAGACCCATAAGTCTAATGTCGCCGAGAAAAGAGAAGATAAGCAGGCTCTCCATGCGGCGAAGAAAGAACTGCGGCAGGATAAGAAGGCGGCAAAGAAAGCATACTGCGGATCCAGGTAGTAAAACAAGTCTATCATGTTTCAGTCTTCGAACGGCCCTAGGTCGAACTCCAGGGCCGTTGTTTTAGCGGGTACGCGGACGCTGTAGGCGGTTACAAATGGCACAAGACGCCTTCGGGTATGGACAGGCCCGCGGCACCGCTGGACGGCGGGATAAAATGAATTTACGGTAAATTATGGAGAATAGGAACCCCGGATTTTTTTACACGCTCGCCGCATTCCTGGCCTGTACGCTATTCCTCGCGGGCTGTTCGGTCATTCCCATAAGGACATCGCCAAAATATGCCCTCGAAGATCTGTATAAACGCATAAATTACAGGACGGACGGCCGCTACAGGGTGGTGAGCCTCTTTTACGCGACGACTAGGACCATCGACTACGCTCAAGGTCCGTCGCCGGAATTTAAGCCGGAGCTTGCCGGAGAGACGACTTATGGCTCGCTCGATGTCAGGATGGACCCTCGTCTTAAGATCGGCACGATGCTGCCGGATAAGCTGAAGAAGAACGGCCTGATAGAACTGGATAAGAACGAAAAGCTCGACGGAGACGTCTTCATAGAACGGCTTTCGGCGGCTATAAAGGCGTCTCCCCACAAATCGATCCTCATCGTAGTCTTTGGCTACAAGGACGGCTTCGAGTCGACCGCGATGAAGGCCGCCTATTTCGAATACATGCTCGATTTCAATACGCCGGTGCTTCTCTTCGATTGGCCGGGCGACCAGCCGCTCAATATAGGGGGTTACCTGAAAGCACGGTCACTTGCCGCCGCCTCGGGGCCGCGTCTTGCGGATGTAATAGCCAGGGTGGTCCGCGAGATCGCGCCGGAAAAGGTCTGGATCACGGCATCATCCCTCGGTTGCCAGGTGGTTAGCGATGCCTTCGACACACTTTATACATATCCCGACTTTGCCGATCCCGGCCGGGAGATAGACCACGTGCTCCTGGCGGCCCCGGATGTGAGCCGGGATGAGTTCGACGACAAATTCAAAAAAGAGTTCGACGCGCTCTCGAAGAATCTGACGGCGTATGTAGCCTCCGACGACAACGCGCTGCTTATGAGCGGTCTCATAAATCAGGAAGAGAAGCTCGGCCGCCCGCGGGTGCGGATAAAAGACCCGGAACAGCTCGAAGAGACGCGGGGACTGTTATACCTGAAGTCACTCGATCCGGAAAGGTTCACCGTCATAGACGTTACGCCGGTCAATAAGTCGAGTTTTAAGCACGGCTACTGCCTTGAGTGCCCGGAATTCTACGACGATTTTTATATGCGCATACTCGGTGCCAAACCCAACGTAAACAGGTCCCTCTATCTGCTAAAGTTTAAGAACGACGCGGATTATTGGGTCATGCAGAGCGCTGACTAGATGGCTAAAGAGAAGAACGCCCTCGATGAAGGATTGGATCCGCAGGTTGCGGGCCATCTTAAGGTCGTCCGGTCGCGGCATCCGGCGCATCTTCTTTCGATAGAAGAGTTGCGCAGGGACATAGACAGAATAGGGGTTTATTACCCGCCGGAACCGGTCAAAGATACAAGAGATGTAGATATCCCCGGCCCCGCCGGCAAGATACGCGTCCGCGTATATACGCCCGAAGGAAAAGGGCCGTTTCCCCCGATCATATTTTACCACGGCGGCGGTTGGTGTATAGGCAGTTTGGGCGGTTACAATAGTATATGCTCCGCGCTTGCGAACAGGATCCCCGCGGTGGTCTTCTCGGTAGATTACAGGCTGGCGCCCGAAAACCCGTTTCCCGCCGCAATCGATGACAGCTACGCCGCCCTGCAATATTTCAGCAGGAATGCCGCAAATTTTAACGCCGATCCCGTCCGCCTTGCCGTCGCAGGCGATAGCGCCGGCGCAAACATTGCCGCGGTAATCAGCCTTAAGGCGAAAGAAGAGCGCGGCCCGCGGATTGCTTTCCAGGCGCTCATATATCCCGCCGCAAATATAGCCCACCCTGTGACCGAATCGTACGAGCTCTTTGGAAAGGGCTATGACCTCGACAGGGAGATGATAGAGGTGTTCAGGGCGCACTATATGCCGGATAAGAAAGACTGGGTAAATCCGTACGCGTCGCCCGCGCTGGCAAAAGATCTTAGAGGGCTTCCACCTACATTGCTCATAACCGCCGAATTCGATCCGCTGAGGGATGATGGTATAAAGTTCGCGGAACAGCTTAAGCGCGCGGGCGTGCCGGTGAAACACACCCTCTATAAAGGTGTTATCCACGGCTTCCTGAGCTTCACGACGTTTCCCGCCGCGCAAAGAGCTTTCGATGAGATCGCGGCGGCGTTCAGGGCTTCCTGATGTTTCAACTGGATAGCAGGGATATCAAGAAATAATTGCTACTTATAGGTAGTCGACTCATGGGTAGCATAGCCATATACTATATCGTAGAAAGGACACAATATGGCAGAGATAAATAAACGGGTTGGGCATAATATAAGGAAATATAGACAGAAGGCCGGGCTTAGTCAGGAAAAACTTGCATTTGAATCAGGTCTCCATCGTGCCTATGTTGGGCAGATAGAGCGGGGAGAAAAGAACATAGGACTGATTAATCTTGAAAAGATAGCAAAAGCGCTCAAGATATCTACAGATCGCCTGGTCAAAAGCTAAATGAAAATATATGACAACCCGGAAACAAAACAGGTAATGCTATGCCGAATATATTCGCTAAATGCTCTTGCGATTGCGGGATGATATGCATAGCTCAAAATAAATGGGATAGCCTAATTCCTTTAAATAAGCTATGGAACATCAAATAGCCCGTCCCTGAAAAACGGCACTGAAAACAGGAAAAGACTATGTTGACACCGGGCGGTAAGCAGATGAAATATTGCCCCAAATGCAGGACCGAATATGAAAATTGGGTCAAAGTTTGCGCTGATTGCAATACAGAGCTGGTTTATGAGCTCCCTCAAGATCCCGCCGGGCCTTCCCAGGAATACATAAAATATAAAGAATTATTGAGTACCTTTAATGCCGGGGACGTCATATTCATACGATCGTTGCTGGATAGCAGCGGTATAATCTATTATTTCAATGGAGAAAACTTCCTGTTCTTCAGGCCGGCTGTTGAACCTGCGCGTCTTATGGTCGATGAGAGACATTATGACGAAGCTAAGGAGATACTGAAAGAATTTAAAAGCAGTTTCACTTCTTTTCATACAGATCAGGAGAAGTGAAAGACGATGAGCGATGTTATTAAAACGGTCCGGTTGCTTGAGATCCAAATCCGAAAAAACAAAACGCCTATGCCGAGAACGGCCCTGAGGTATGCGATCGAGAAGATGCCAAAGGAATTGAAACAAAAAGCAATGGCGCGGTAAAGCACAGAAATAAATAGTGGAGATTTTACAATATGGATATCTACACAAAATCATATAGCACAAAAAATGGTTTGGTCGAAGGGGCGCAGGTTAAATGGCCCGGGTTCAGTATCCTGCTGGTTTCCGGGAAGAAGGCATTTCTGACATGCGGGGTCTTTGATCTGGACGCTATCGATTCTTTTGGCGGAGCGGCAGCTATCGTCGAGAGCACTCCGGATAACCCTATCGGCAGTCTGGACCGATTCCCGGATAGAAAAGTCACTAAAGTGAATTCACGGGCAAAGGCTTTAGGCATCAAAGCAGGGATGAATGTTAAAGACGCCTTTGAGTTGATAGCGTAAGCCAAAAAATAGGGTATTTATATGGCGAAGATCAAGCTGGACCTGCATGATATATTCAATAAGGGGAGGGCGATTGAGGACGAGCTCAATAGGGTCATCAGGGATGCCGTTGAGAAAAAAATAGCCCTGGTAGAGATCATTCCGGGGAAAGGCAGCGGCCAGCTAAAAAAACATGTTTTGCGGTTTTTAGACTCCCCTGAAATAAAAAAGCTGTATCATCGGGTAGAGAAGGATGATAAAAATTTCGGAAGGGTATTTGTCCATTTCAGGTTTTAAGAATGGGTGCGTATCTTGTCTCTAAAAAAAAGAGATCTCGGCGGGCAGCCGATAGCCAGGATCATGGCCCTGCATGGGCTGAAAAGCCACGATCTTGTGGCCGCCTCGACGGAGCAGATAACGCATAAGATGATCAGCCGTGCCATAAAGGGCAGGCGCCTGACGCCGAACGTGCAGAATAAAGTATTGAACGCGCTGAATAAAACCGCAAAAAAGAAGTACGCGTTAAAAGATATCTTTAATTATTGATGCAAAAATAAAAAAAGGACATAACCATGCATAATTTTATCGGAGAATTATTCGGGACGATGATACTTGTGCTGCTTGGCGACGGCGTAGTCGCGAATGTTTTACTGAAGAAGAGTAAGGGTGAGGGATCCGGATGGATGGTTATTACGAGCGGATGGGGTTTCGGCGTGGCCATTGCGGTTTATGTTGCCGGCTGGGTGAGCGGCGCGCATATAAATCCTGCGGTAACGCTGGGGTTCCTGATTATCGGTAAGATTGGCTTAAAGGATGTGCCGTATTATCTAGCGGGTCAACTCCTCGGCGCGTTCCTGGGCGCCCTGATCGTGTGGCTTGCGTACCTGCCCCACTGGAAAGTAACCGAGGACCCCGACAAGAAGCTGTCGGTCTTCTGCACCATGCCCGCCGTCCGCAATTACGGCGCCAACCTGCTTTGTGAGATCATCGGTACGGCTATGCTCCTAATGGGAATACTCGGGATATTCAACATACACAACTCCATTGGTACCGGCATAGGGCCGTATCTGGTGGGGATACTGGTTTTCAGTATAGGGCTCTCTATAGGCGGGCCGACAGGCTATGCGATCAATCCGGCGCGCGATTTAATGCCGAGAATCGCGCACGCCATTCTCCCTATACCCGGGAAACGCGACCCCGACTGGGCTTATTCATGGGTACCGGTCGTCGGGCCATTGATCGGCAGCATAATCGGCGCGGGCCTGTACCACATCATATTTTAGATGTTATCAATAAATAAACCTGGTGGTTATCTTAAGCGATGTCTCAAACGGTATGCCGCTTTGTATAATGGACGGGACATCATCGTTACCACGATACCGTCGAGAAATCCTATCATAAAGAAAGAATGGGTAAAGACGGGGCAGTACATAAATTTAATGAGCTGTTGACGGGATCCATGAACAGGAAAATCTTATCGTTATCTATCGCTTTAATAATAGTCCTGGGGATTGCCGCATATGCCGGTTCCTTAGGCGGTAAGTTTCTGCTGGATGACGAACTCCTGATAAAAAATAACATATTCATCATACATCGGGCCGGACCCGGGATTTTTTTTACGACGGATATAATGGCGGGAGTGGGCATGGTCTCCGCTTTCTACCGCCCACTCCAGATGATCACCTATGCATCGGATCATGCCGTATGGAATTTAAACGCAACCGGATATCATATCACGAGTATGCTCCTCCATATACTCGTTGCGTTATGCATATACCGGATGCTTAGTATCCTACTTAGCGATAACAAGCTCTCTTTCCTGGCCTCCGCCTTATTTGTTGTCCACCCGATACATACCGAAGCAGTCAGCTATATTTCGGGGAGGGCGGACCCTCTTTCCTGTTTATTCATGCTTCTATGTTTTATAATTTATATAAAAGAGATAAACCGGGACAAGATAAGCCTGCCGGGTTATATACTTATCCCGTTAACTTACGCCTTAGCGCTTCTCTCGAAAGAGACGAGCGTAATACTACCTCTCCTGCTGCTCTTTTATCATTTTGTCTTCAAACGAAAGATCAAGGTACTGCCGTTTGTCTTACTATTGGGCGTTTTTACCGTCTACCTGTTCATCAGGCTTATATATCTAAGGCTCGTATTAGTACCTATGCAAGCCGGTTTTGACACGATGCCTGGCAGGATCCCGGGATTTTTTGCCGCTATGCTGACCTATATAAAACTCCTCTTCCTGCCGTTCCCGCTTCACATGGAATACAGGGCCGGGCTATTCGCCTTTACAAATCCGAGGGTGATCGCCGGCATTATACTTACTTTTATTATCATCGCCTTTGCCTGGATAAAGAGGAAGAACAAGATAATCCTATTCTCGATAGGCTGGTTCTTCCTGGGGATCCTTCCCGTATCGAACCTGTACAAGATAAGCGCGTACATGGCGGAGCATTTCCTGTACCTGCCGTCGATAGGATTCTTCATGTTGATTGCCTATGCATTGACAGGCATCTCTAATAATAAAAAGTATAGTGCCGCCGGGACAGTTCTTATAATAGCGCTTCTTTCATTCTATTTAACCGCGGCGATAAAGCAAAATGATTACTGGAAAACCCCTTTTGCCTTTTATGACAGGACGTTGAAGCTTGTCCCGGAGAGCGAGAGCGCCTATTACGGCCGCGGGATACTTTATGATAAAATCGGAAAATACGACCAGGCCATAGCGGATTATGATATGGCCATCCTCATAAAACCGGATTACACCGATGCGTATAATAATAGGGGAATAGTCTACGATAAGAAAGGTGAATACGATAAGGCAATGGCGGATTACAAAAAGGCCATCCGGATAAATCCGGATTATGCGCCTGCCCGCAACAACCTTAAGAATACATACGAAAAGATCGATCGCAATAAGAGTGTTGCCCCACACCCATAAGGGGAGACCATCTATTTTCCTCAACATTGTGTATAACCTTCGTGCAGTCGGATTCTGTCATAGTCTGTCATACCCCTATAATTTTTGTGCTCCATTTTAAGCGATTACAAAGTTAGCACTACTGGCACGATTTGTGCTCTATCTATTTGTAAGATAGAAAGAGGAGAATCGTAATGAGGTGTATTTTTAGGAACGTACTTCTTGTTGTTTTGCTGTGCGCTGCCGCTATGTTGATGAACTGCGCGGTAACTGAAGCATCTATTGTTACCGGGGATGTGACCGGAGGATGGGCGTATAACCATGGCGGGGTCTTTGTCCAGTTAACGCCGCCTATCGGCGATGTCGGCAATAATAACTTCCAGTCGCCCAATCTCTATGGGTTCAATGAGTCGCAGAATATTGTACTGACGAGAAATGTTACGGCAAATATCGGGACTACTTTAGTAATGGCCGGGACTGAAGTCTCCAGCCACTATATTTTCTTTGATTCGACCCCATCTAAAAGGCTTTATGGATACGTCGAGTTTGACGAGGATATAATAGCTATAATGACGAAAGTAGACACCTTGTCAGACAGTGATTTTATTTCAGGAGGTTTCGCGAACTATCTTAACCCTAAAAGACGCGGCCTTGAGGATGCAGATACGGTCACCATTGATCCATCAAATCCAAGGAGAATTTATATTAACTTCAAGTCCGGGAACCCCGGAGACTATATACGCGTTTTAACCGGGTCTCCATCGACCTCTACCACCCCCGAGCCCGCCACGATGGTTCTTTTCGGCATTGGCAGCGCGGCAATGGCGTTTGCGAGAAGGAAGAAACAGCAGGCATAACACAGCGTTTTCATATTAGTTATTGCAGGGCTTGAGCTTAACGCTCGAGCCCTTTTTATTGATGATCAAAAATCGTGCCAGACAGGCAGGGGACACCCTGGCCGTTCCCTTTAAGCTATGATCCCCGAAAGTCCTACGACCTCATCGGGATACTTCTTTACGCTAATAAAAAACAAAGTCTTGACAAGCTATAAATCATATGATATACTTTTGTTACACAAAGGAGGAGAGCCATGAAGAGATCATTGTTTATGGTTTTGGCGGTTTTAGGCGTAACCGGGTATTTTACTGCATGCGCGATGGCTGCAGATAGCGAAGGATCAGGTTGTTCTACGACTTCTTCCGATCCGGTTAAAGAGGTTGTAATGGCTGCACCAAATGCGGTGGCAGCCGGTACCGAGGCGGCCGCTCCGGCGGTCTCGGATACGGTAAAGGCGGTTGCAACGCCCGTAGCGGATGCTGCCTCCGCGGCAACTGCTCCTTTAACGGGAAGTGAGGAGGCGAAGTAATCTGGACGAGGCCTTGGCCTCTTATCCGATCCCTACCCAAATAAAAGAGCCTCCGGCACAGAAGACCGGAGGCTCTTTTATCCTCCTTCGCAGAAAACCCCGAGCTTTCAAGCTCAAAGATGAATGCGTGAGGTTGCGGCGGTGACGAACGTCGAATTGCAGAAATTAGGGACAGACACCATTTTCCACCGAAAATTTCTTCACGCCTCTAATTTTATGTATTTTAGCTTTTTTTTGTTGTATTTACATAAAACATAGTGTATACTTATTTTGCCATGAAACGATATATCCATAGAGCGATAGAAAAAGAGTTGTTGGCGGCGGCAAAGGAATTCCCTGTGCTTGTTCTTACAGGGCCGCGGCAGACCGGTAAGTCAACCATTCTTCAGCAGATATTCCCGAAACATTACTATGCGACCTTTGATGACCCGCTTACAAGTAAGCTTGCCAATGACGACCCCAAGCTTTTTCTTTCCCGCGCTGAAAAGATGATTGTAGATGAAATACAGTATGCACCGGGCTTACTGCCGTTTATAAAAATGGTTGTCGACCGCGACCGAAGAAACGCGGGGCATTTTATTTTAACTGGCTCTCAGTACTTTCCTCTGATGGGTGGCATAAGTGAGTCTCTGGCGGGCAGGGCGGCCCTGTATGAACTGTTGCCTTTTTCTTCAGAAGAGATGCCTCGAAGAGAAGGGGACGACGGGATGAGGCAAACGTTTTCAGCCATGTTCCGGGGTTTTTTCCCGGAGGTTGTCGTTCATGGCGCAAATCGGGACCGGTTTTATGCCTCATATCTTCGGACATATCTCGAACGCGATATTCGTCAGATAACATCCGTTCACGACTTGAAAGTGTTTCAGAATTTTCTGGAGCTCCTGGCGGCCAGGGCGGGGAATATTCTCAATGTTCACGAGCTGTCGAAAGAAGCGGCTGTCAGCTTTACATCGGCGAGACGGTGGATCTCTATTCTCGAGTCCACGCGGCTTATTTATCTTCTTCGTCCCTATGCAAAAAATATATCGAAGAGGATTATTAAAAGCCCTAAACTTTATTTTACCGACACAGGTCTTTTAGCATATCTTTTGAGATATCCTGATGCTATTACAATGAGTACCGGTCCTCAGGCAGGGGCATTTTTTGAAAATCTTGTGCTTGCGGAAATCCTAAAATTGAAATATAATCATAATCTCAATTTTGAACCATACTTCTACAGAGATTCAAATCATAACGAGATCGACTTTGTGCTGGACTATGGTGTTGCGGTTAAGATGTTTGAGGTAAAGTGCACTTCTACCCCGAATGAGAAGCACTTCGCGTCATTAGCGAAGCTTGCTAAGGGATTTCGAAATGCCGCCGGATATCTTGTGAGCTTTGTCAAGGAGAGGACAACTATATCAAAGAATATCGAATCGATAGCATGGATTTCTGTTAAAGATGTAGCGGTGAAATATCGGAAAAAGTAGGCACAATTTGGTCACAAGCACAGAAAAGCGAAGAAGATATTAAGACGGCGTACGAAAGTAAGTTATTAAAGAATAAAGAGTTGTTTGAGTAAAATTTAAGTGTCCCTCGGCCGGAGGCCTCGGGACTTAGCTAACACTATGGCTTAATAAACTTGCTGGCGTAGCTCAGTTGGTTCTGCTTCGCCCTTAAGCACTTAGATAATGGTAGGGCTTCGCAGGAACTTACAGACTTGCCGAGTTGTTTGACTTAGATTCACATGCTGGCGTAGCTCAGTTGGTAGAGCAGCGGTTTCGTAAACCGCAGGTCAGTGGTTCGAATCCACCCGCCAGCTCCATAATATCAAGTCAGACGGACTTTAATTATAATATCCGTCTGTGTGGGTGAGAACCAGAAAAAGGATTTTAAGGAAAAAACTATAGTTTTTTCCTTATCGGCGCACTAGAACATCTTTGCGGAAGAAAGAAAAATATTAAAAGGAAAACATCAGGTTTTCCTTTTAAGGAGCGAAGGCGTTAGCTGAAGCGACGTTCGAATCCACCCGCCAGCTCCACTATTATTTAAGTTCAGGTGCAGTCCCGAGTAACCACGGTATGAGTGAAGTTGCGAGGGGCTCCACTATTATTTAAGTTCAGGTGCAGTCCCGAGTAAACACGGTATGAGTTAAGTTGCGAGGGGCTCCATCCTACTTCGCTATTAAGGAGCTTAGATAAGAGTAGAGCTTCGTAGGAATGGTGAGAATCCGAAGGTCCTACTAATCATATGATCATACGGGTGATATTGATCGCGATCATCCTTAGCGCCCCCGGCGCATATGCCGAAGAAATAAGGGACACCGCCGTAGCGGTTGCGCCGGCACCGGACGAAAACCTGTATAAGAAAGATACTGTCCCGCTCGACAGTCCTTATCCGCCGGGTGACGAATATTTTTCCAATTACGAGATGCCTGTACTTATCGACAAGGCGACAAATAAAGTAACATACTATCAGCCCGCTTCGCATGGCGGGTGGATCGCGGCAGGGGATCAGCAGGCCGCCCTCCAGGCTTTGTACGACAAGAGAGCGGAGATCAGAAAAGAACAGCAGTTAAGGGATATGCAGGATGAAATGGACAGGATGCGCCGGGATTCGTTCGGGCAAAAGATGGAAGAGATGACCTCTCACAGATAAAACTCCGAAAAGGGGAAAACCAGTGGCCGGCAAAAAGATAATCGTATTATCGGCAAGTCCCAGGAAGAACGGCAATACCGCTTTACTTGTGAAATGGTTCAGCGAGGGCGCACGGTCAAAAGGCGCCGATGTCGAAATCGTCGAAACGGCTTTCCTGAAATATAAATCGACCGGCTGTATCTCCTGCAGGGCCTGCCAGAAGCTCAAAAAATACGAATGCGTTATAAACGATGAGGCTAAGCCCGTCCTTAAGCGGATGGCGCATGCGGATGTTATTGTCATGGCCACGCCGCTGTATTTCTTCGGGCCGAGCGCCCAGCTTAAACTGGTCTTCGACAGGATGTTTTCTCTGTACAAATGGGACAACGCTGCCGATACGATGACAACGCCGCTTAAAGGCAAGATGCTCGTCCTGCTCGCGAGCGCATATGAAGACGTGGGGCTCGATGCCCTCGAAAAACCCTTCTCGATAACCGCAGATTACACCGGCATGAAATTTAAATCTCTCCTCATTCCCAACGCAGGCGAGTCGGGCGATATTAAGGATAGCGCACCCATCTACAAAAAAGCGATTGCCTTAGGCAGGGAAGTCGGATAAAATAATTTAAGCATGACACGATTCAGAGACGTTCTTAAGAACAAAAATTTCTTATTTCTATGGCTGGGACAGCTGATCTCGAATTTCGGCGACAGGCTGAACCAGATGGCGCTCGTCGCGCTCGTCTATCAGCGTAACCCCGGCTCCGAAATTGCGCTCGCCAAGCTCATATCATTCACCATAATACCCGTCTTTCTCATCGGCCCCATCGCCGGGGCATGGGTTGACCGGCTCAACAGGAGAAAGATAATGGTGATCTGTGATATATTAAGGGGCGTTCTTGTCCTTACGATACCTTTTTTCATCAAAGCCGACCAGATACTCTTAGTCTACCTTGCCATATTCCTGGTATTCTCTATCTCGCGTTTCTTCATACCGTCGAAAATGGCGCTTATACCCGAACTTGTCGCCAAAGACAAGCTCCTTGTGGCGAACGCGCTGAGCGATACGACTCACATGATAGGCAATGTCGTGGGCCTGGTCGTCGCCGGCGTCATAGTCAACATTGCTTTGGTCGGCGCGATAGGCGGGTTCTATATCGACAGCGTAACGTTCTTCATATCGGCAGGCCTCATAGCGATGATCGTACAGCGCGGCTTTGCCGGCCATGTCAAAGAGGATCTCGTCGTTACCGGACGAGCGCTCGAAAACTCGTTCCGGCGGACGATCTTCAGTGAAATAAAAGAAGGGCTTAAGTATCTTGCAAAGTACCGCGACATGCGTTTCGTCGTCTATGTATTCTTCCTGCTCATGGCCGGGGTGGGGGCCATATCCTGCGTTATAATAGTCTTTATCCAGAGCGCGTTCGGTACATCGACCAGGGACCTGGGAATCCTGGGTATGTTCCTGGTCGGCGGTCTCTTTTTAGGTTCGATCCTCTATGGCAGATTCTGCCAGAATATGGAGAAGAGGCGCGCTATACACTTAAGTTTTACCGCAAGCGGGATAGCAATAATATTATTTGCGCTTGCCGTGAAACATTATCCTAACCTTTTATTAGGCGGCGCGCTTGTAGGGCTGCTCGGGATCTCTATAAGCCCGATAATGGTGAGTACAAATACGCTTACGCATGAAACGGTGCCCGAAGAGGCAAGGGGCAGGATATTCAGTTCGCTCGATGCGGTGATACATCTGGCATTTCTTGTATTTATGTTCATTGCGGCTTATGCGGCTAAATATATAGACGGGGTATGGATAATAGCAGCGGTAGGGCTGGTGTACTTTATTTGCGGTGCGGTGAGGCTTGTCATGCCTCGGCGTTGCCCGGCATGACCCTTAAGCGAAGCCGAAGGGGTCACTTCTTCAAGGAATTTTTCTCTTTTTTGACCTTCTCGGTGCAAATCTTGAAGTAGTTGCAGACAGGACAGCAGATATTTTCCTCGCCCTTTTCGCCCCGGTACCACTTGGTTTCGCAGGTCCAGTATACCTGGCATGTTTCACAACAATTAATTTTGCTATTAGACATGATTTGAATCTCCTCAATGCTTAGAATACAGTATGATCGGATAATTGTCAATGAAGAAATCTTATAAATATGCGTTGATGGCTATCGCGGTCCCGTTTTTTATCGCAGCGTCGGGGTTTGCGGCGGCACAGGACGGTGCCGCGCGCGAACTCTTTCCGGAGGCGGGCGCGTTCACGGCGAAAAAATGCGGCGATATCTATTATCTCGAGGCGTCCAGGGACAATAAGGCGGCCGGGTATTGCATAAATGTCACTGCCAAAGGATACGGCGGGCCGATATATATGGTCGTGGGCGTGGAACCGGCCGGCACAATAAGGGGGATACGGATCCTTTCGCACTCCGAGACGCCCGGAATAGGCGCGGCGATAAACGAGGTGTCCTCCGTCGGGCGGACGCCGTGGTTTTTGGCGCAGTTCACGGGAAAACGCGCGGGGGCGATCAGGCTTAAAAAGGATGTGGACGCGGTAAGCGGCGCAACCGTATCGAGCGCGGCAGTAACGAATGCCGTGAATGAGTGCGTGGCGGAATTTTTATCGCGGCTTAAAGCGGCAGGATAAGATTTAAGGACTTGAAAGATGGCGCGATAAGATTTATAATAAAAACCCTGATGGCGTAAATTAAAGGAAGGAGATGTAGATGTTGGAAGTAACGAAAGAAAACTTTGAGAAAGAAGTTTTGCGGTCGGATAAGCCGGTGCTTATAGATTTCTGGGCGCCGTGGTGCATGCCGTGCAAGATCATCGCTCCGGCGGTGGAGCGGCTATCCGAAGAGATGAAGGCTGAGGCTAAAATAATGAAGGCGAACGTCGACGAGGTGCCGGAGATAGCGACGGAGCTCTCGATACTCAATATACCGACACTCGTCCTGTTCAGGGGCGGCAAAGAACTTGCGCGCATGATCGGTGTCCATTCGAAAGAGGCGATCGAGAATAAGATAAGGTCCGTGATATGAATATAGCGGTGCTCTGTTCCGGCAACGGGTCGAACCTCCAGGCGATCATAGGCAGGGTTGCAGATGGTTATATACCGGCCAGGATAGTGCTGGTGGTAAGCGACAATAAGGACGCTTATGCGCTTAAGCGCGCCCGCCGGGCCGGTATAGAAACGCTGGTGCTCGATCCGGGTAATTTCGGCACCCGCGAAAAGTTCGACCGCGAGATCATAAAGAATTTACGAACGAAGAAAGTCGGCCTTGTCGTGCTGGCAGGTTACATGAGGCTCCTCGGCAGCCATTTCATAAAAGAGTATAAAGGGCGGATCGTTAATATCCACCCGTCGCTTCTTCCGTCGTTTAAAGGGACCCATGGCATAAAGGATGCGCTGGAATACGGCGTTAAAGTTACCGGCCCGACGGTCCATTTTGTAGACGAGCAGCTCGACCATGGTCCGATAATCTTACAGAAGGCGCTCGAGGTAAGGGCTAGCGATACGGAAGAGACCTTGTTTGCGCGCGTGCATAAAGAGGAACATAAAATTTATCCCGAGGCGATAAAATTATTCGTCGAGGGAAGATTCAGGATAGACGGACGTAAAGTAAAAATAATGAAGTGAAGGTACTCCAGCGCCTGCAATGCTTCCGTTCGCCGCATTGCTTAACAGCGCTTCAGTATCAAATTTGCTTCGCAAATTCGGAAGGAGAGTTACAAGAAGATGAAGACTGCGATTAATGACGTAAAGGCGCGCGAGATACTGGATTCAAGGGGAAACCCGACGATCGAGGTGGACATTATTCTGGGTGACGGTTCGTTCGGCCGAGCGGCGGTGCCGAGCGGCGCGTCGACGGGGGAGCATGAAGCGGTTGAGCTCCGGGACGGCGACAAATCGCGTTACATGGGCAAGGGCACGCTTAAAGCGGTTGCTAACGTGAACGGCGAGATAAAGAAGGCTATTAAAGGAAAAGACGCGTTGAAACAGGGTGAGCTCGATCAGCTCCTGATCGAGCTGGACGGCACACCCAATAAAGGCAGGCTGGGCGCAAACGCTACTCTAGGCGTATCGCTTGCGGCCGCAAAAGCAGCCTCCGTATCGAAAGGTATGCCGCTATATCATTATATAGGCGGCGATAAGGCAAAGATATTGCCGATCCCGATGATGAATATTTTAAACGGCGGTCTCCATGCCGACAACAACGTCGACCTTCAGGAGTTTATGATAATGCCCGTGAACGCGGGTTCTTTTAAGGAAGCGTTAAGGTGGGGCGCCGAGGTATTTCATAACCTCAAGAAGATACTGCACGATAAGAAATTATCGACCTCTGTCGGGGATGAGGGCGGATTTGCGCCTAACCTGAAGTCCAACGATGAAGCGGTGGAGGTTATACTGGCCGCTATCGATAAAGCAGGATATAAAGCCGGCAAGGATATAGCGATCGCGCTCGATCCCGCAGCCAGCTCTTTTTACGAGAACGGTAAATATATTCTCGAGGCGGAATCGAAGAAAGAGAACTCGTCGGCCGACATGTTGGCGTTTTACAAAAAATGGATCGCGAAATACCCGATAGTTTCGATCGAGGACGGGCTGGCCGAAGACGACTGGACGGGCTGGGCAGCGCTTACCGCTTCTCTCGGCAAGTCGATACAACTCGTGGGCGACGACATATTCGTTACCAACGTTAAGCGCCTGAGGATGGGGATCGAGAAGAAGGTGGCTAATTCTATCCTTATAAAACTGAACCAGATCGGCACGCTCACCGAGACGCTCGATACTATAGATCTCGCCAAACACCACGGCTATACATCCGTCGTGTCGCACCGTTCCGGCGAAACGGAAGATACTACGATCGCTCATCTCGTGGTCGCTATGAATACGGGCCAGATAAAGACGGGCTCCGTCTGCAGGTCGGAGAGGATCTGCAAGTATAACGAGCTTTTGCGCATCGAGGAAGAGTTGGGCAAGAAGGCAGTTTACGGCAAAACAATATGGCGAAAGTAACCCGCCTTAACGTGCGTTGTCAATTATAGGCGATGGCCTTCGGCGGGTGTATCCGCCGAAGGCCATCGGTTTGGTTATGGATGGACGTCGAAGGCGGATAGGTTCTGCCAGGGTCTGGCTCGTAATAGCGGTGCTGGTCGTGATATTCCTGCCGCCGTTCGCGAAGTATCAGGAGCTGAAATACAAGAATAGGAAACTCGAAGAGCGGATAGTGGGCCTCAAGGTCGAGAACGAGCAGCTTGCGGAAGAGAAGAGAAAGCTCGAAACGGATATAGGTTATGTCGAAAAGAAGGCCCGCGAAAAGATCGGCGTTGTCCGCAAAGGCGAGATAGTGCTAAAAGAAGTGAATGTGAAGAAATAATAACGGTTGCAAACCAATTATCTTTTGGTATAATAGATTTACATTGCGGGGTGGAGCAGTCTGGTAGCTCGTTGGGCTCAAGTATGGATACAAAGCTCAAAGCTGATATTGCAGAGTCTGCCGTTGTAATAGCGCTTCTTATAAAAGCGGCAGCGCAATATACAAAGAGCGTTGGGATTTGTTGTCCGCCAGGGGCTGTCTAACTGGAAACGGTTAGATGAAAACCTGTCAAATTCGGTGAAGCCTGGAATGGTAATACCGAGCCAAACCTATCGGGATATAGATAGGAAGGTGTAGAGACTAGACGGCAGGCATCCTAAAGAAACGCGGGATGAAGGTATAGTCCAGACTACGAACTTCGAAATTTCGAAGGCGGCGAAAGCCGTAGTAGCAAGCATAACCCAAAGGTCGTCCGTTCGAATCGGACCCCCGCTACCAAATTAAAAACCCTCTATAGTAAACCTGTAGAGGGTTTTTAATTTTTCGTATCCTTTTAAAAAGGCATTGCTTCGGCGGATCTGCTACTGTTTATTTATGTGGACGACTTTCGCCGGAGGGAAACCGTTGAAGTAGGTCGAAGAAGCTATCGAATAAGCCCCGATATTCTCCGCGTATACCAGATCGCCTATTTCGAGATCCGGAAGCTCCTCCGCGACGGAAATAGTATCGAACGCGTCACAGGTGGGTCCGAAAACCGCGCATACCTTTAGGTCACCGTCCTTAAACGCCTTCAATGGATATGTACAGTGGTCGAATACTATCCCTGAGAATGTGTGGTATACGCCGTCGTCAAGGTAATAGCAGGTCTTGCCGTCGCGGACGGCTTTTCCGATAACCTTTGTTACAAGCGTGGCGGCATTGGCGACCATGAACCGCCCGGGTTCTGCGAGGATCTCTATATCTTTCGGGAAGAGCCTGTTGAATTCCACGTTAAGTTTTCTCGCGAGCGTCTTGAAGCTCTTCACTTTATTGTTATATTTTACCGGGAATCCGCCGCCTATATCGAGTATCTTTATCTTGTGCCCGCGCGATTCCGCCTCTTTCATGATGGAAGCGGAAAGCTGTAGAGCCTGCATATAATTCTCAAAATTATTGCACTGGCTGCCGACATGGAAACTTATACCTTCGACGACCAGGCCAACCTTAAACGCCTCGATTATCAGATCGACCGCCTCGCCCGGGTGGGCGCCGAACTTCGACGAGAGCTCGACCATCGATCCGGTGTTAGGCACCCTGATCCGAAGCACGAGTCCCGCATGAGGGGCGTGGAGCTTTATCTTCTTCAATTCGTCGATATTGTCGTAAGTGACGAGCGGCTTATACTGGTCAAGCTCGTGCAGGGTCTCTATCTGCTTTATCGTATTGGCGTAAATGATCTTGTCCCATATGAAGTCCTGCCGTTCTTCGGGCGGCAGGTTCTTTATGTTTTCGTATACGATCATAAACTCCGGCATGGAAGCGACGTCGAAACTCGCGCCTACCTTATACAGGGTCCGCACTATTTCGGGATTGGAATTCGACTTGACCGCAAAATATGCCTGGACGCGCGGCAGGGCCTCTTTGAATTCTTTGTAATTTTGGCGTATCCTTTCATGGTCCAATACAAAGACCGGCGTGCCGTTTTTTCCGGCTATCTTCTTCAGGTTATCGAGCATCCGTGCCTCTGCCAACTCCGACTTTTTCTCCGCGCTGTTCAACAATGTCTTCATCTTGCTCCTCTTCTGCTTCGCAGGGCCTAGTCCCTGAACAGGAAATTTTTAAAACACCAGATATTCTTTTCGTCCAGGACAGAGTTAGGGTTTTCCTTGAAGAATACCTGGTAATTTTTGGACGGCGTCCAATCGGAAGCCCGCGACACTAATTTCCCGAGATACGGTTTGGCGATACCCAGAATATAATCGTGAGGCAGGTCGTCCGGCACGCAGACGCCTTTGTGCGGGTTCTCTATCATCCACATAATGGCGGAGACGATGCCTATGGCAACCTGCATCGTCGTCGCATTCTGGTGAGGGACAAGCCTTCTGGATTCCTCGATACTCAATATACTGCCCGTCCACCATGAATTATATTTGTGCCCCATTATGAGCGCGCCCAGGATATCGTTGCCCGACGTAATCTCGTCGGACATTATCCGCAAGTTTGGCTGGAGATCGTAACTGCGCGCGCGCAGTTCATAGAGCGAAGAGATCGTCTCGTGGCACGGCATATAGGCGTAATATACGGTGGGCCTGTATATGGGCTTGCCGCTCTTCCATACGGTAAGTTTTTCGGAGATCGAGAACGATTCGCCGTGCCTTATCACCATGCCGATAATTTCATAATCCGGGACCCACGAACGGACCCATGTATTCATCCCCATCTGCGACAAAAATATCTGGTTCCCGGGACCGTAAGTCGCGACGTTTGCGAAAGGAGGGAGTATCCTCTCGTGCGTGCCCCATCCCATCTCCGCCGGAGAGATGCCCTCTTCTCTCAAACCTTCGATCGACCACGTCCCGACGAATTCATCCACCTCTTTCGGGCGGTTGGTAATTTGCGTATCGCGCTCGGAACAGTGTATGGTCTTAACGCCGAGCTTCATCGCGAGATGGGCGAAATCTCTCTCGCGCATAAAGTTCTCGACTTCCCTGGCATCCTTCTTTGCCACGGACTTGTCCCGTACGAATTTTGCGGCGATATCCTCCAGCCCTTTCTTGGTGAAATGCGAAATGAGGCCCGGGTTGGCGCCATGATCCACGATCGCGGTCGTAGCGGAATTTTCCCAGCCGCTGGTAGCCTGTCTTAACTCCATGTGCCGGTAATAGAGGGATTTTTCAAGAGGCGATTTACTGTGAATATTGGCGTACGGATCCCATTCCTCGACGGAAGTATTTACATATAATACGTGGTTCTCATGGCACCATGTCAGGATGTCTATACACGATATGTTCCAGGCCAGGTCTATGATCATTCCGCCGGAAGAGACGTATTTGCCGAGCACACGCGCCAGGTTTGTCGGAGTAATCTTCTCCTGGTAATATTTGACGCCTTTCCGCGTCCACTCGCGCAGCTCTTTGCGCTTATCGGCGAAGTCTATTACCGTGACGTTTTTATGCGGGATCTTGATATGTTTGAAAAGTACCGGAAGGGCACATTTGCATACGGAGCCGTAACCTATTACAAGAATTTTGTTTTTAAATTCCATCATTACCTCTCTTTTGTTTTTACATTTTAATGGATAGAATTATTTATGTCAACCCTCTTGACAATCTTTTATTATAATATTATGATATAACGCAGCGGGGGAAAGATGAAAGCGCGGAAAATCAATATCGATGACGGGTTGAGAGAAATGATACCCGTCATAATTTTTTGCCTTGCGCTTGCGGTAATATTTTGTATTCCGCTTCGCGTGATGGCTTATGGCTACCTGCCGCCCGACGATGCCATGCGCCACGCGGGGAAGGTCATTGCCGAAAAGAGCTGGGACAAGATACTTGTTTTGCGGCCTGAATTCAAAATGGACAGCCATCCCGGCTGGCATGCCATTCTCGGGCTTGTCCGTGCCGTATCCGGATGTAACCAGGATGCGCTCGTCTTTTTTTCCGTCATAGGGCTCTTCACGCTCTTCTGCCTTATTCCGATATTTTTCCTGGAATTTCCTGAAGCATGGCTCGCGTCCCTTCTCGCCGTTATAGTCCTTGCGCCGCATCTTATCATCAGGCTATTTTTGGGCAGGCCGTTTATATTTACCATGTCCGTCATACTCATCCTGTGTTTTTTGTGGCCGCGTCTTAAAGAGAAAAAACCGCCTTATGCCATAATGGGCATACTGGCCGGGCTGATCGCATGTTCGACGTGGATACACGCGAGCTGGTACCTTTTTGTACTGCCGATAGCGTCTTTTTTCATAGCCCGGGAATGGCGCGCCGGGATCCGGCTGATGTTATGCGCCGCGGCCGGGATTATTATCGGCGCATCCTTTACGGGCCATCCGTACCTCTTCCTTAAACAGACATTCACTCACATGATGCTTGCCTTCGGGAACGTATCGGCCCAGCGCCTGCTCGTAGGAGAGTTCCAGTCTTTTGGAGGAGAGGCATTCATAGTGCTATTTATCCTCGGAATACTCGTATGGCGAAAATCGCGCGGCAAGTGGGATGCCGGAATAGTTTATAATCCGGTTTTTGTATTGGCCGTCTGCGGCTGGGTCTTCGGTTTTGTCGCCACGCGTTTCTGGACGGATTGGGGAATGCCGGCGGCCATATTCTGGATAATGTCGGAACTGAACAATCTCTTTGCGGAAAAAGCGCAGACAGCGTCGTCTAAGAGGTTAATTATCGCATTTGCCATAACGGGCGCGCTATTTTTAGCCATTACCCCGGATACGAACAGCCGGTGGACGTACAACCTTACGACGGAGTATCTCACGCAGGATAACAAAAAACAGGCCGAGTGGTTACCTGAGCCTGGCGGTATCATATATAGCGACGACATGAGGCTATTTTACCAGACATTTTTTAAGAATCCTAAGGCGCCCTGGCGGTATATACTGGGTTTTGAGCCGGCGATGATGCCTCCGGAAGATCTTGCGGTACTTAGAAAGATACACTGGAATTTCGCGGCGGGAGAAGCGTTCAAACCGTGGGTCGAGAAGATGCGTCCAGAGGACAGGCTCGTTATCCGCGGAGCCTATAACGCAAAACCTCCGGTTGCAGGATTAGAGTGGCACTATGCTGCGACAGGCACATGGATCGGGCGATTGCCGAGAAATAATAGCGGGAAATATTAGTATTTTTACTTCTAACATGATAGTTTCTTTGAGCAGTTAATCCTTAAAAAAGCTAGTTATTATATTTGCAAATACCCATTTCCTATGGTAAACTTTATTTATAACAAAAATAAGTCAATCTAAAATTAGTTCAACAATAATTTGGGGGGAGATAATGAAAAAAATAACAATGTTGTTAGTGGCGGGTTTAATAGTTTCCGTTTCGCTTCTTTCGGGAGAGGCTTACGCGGCGATAAAGAACATGCCTTTTAACGATGATCACCTTTCATTTGTCACAAAAAGGAAAATTACTTTTCCGGACAGTGCGCCTATTTCAGTGACAAAATACGCTAACGGCAGCATCAGGGAAAAAGTCTTTTATTACGGTTCTATTATAAGCCTTCCAAATTCTTATCAAAAGACTATCACATATATTTTTGCCCCAGGAAAGCGTGATAGGCAAGGGCAGGTAATGACGGTAGTGATACAAGGACTAACAGATTGGTCCAAGTATAATATTTCATACACTGTCAAAAAAGTTAAGGCCGTTACAATGACGGATAGCTGTGGAAAATCGAAGATATACGAATACAATACAAACGGCACTCTCAATAGCATAATTACGCGTATGGAATATAATGGGATCGAGAATATCCTGGAGGAGACAATATCTTACTCGTATATCTACTATGCCGCAAATAGGGTTAAGACCGCAACGAAGACCGTCGTTACATATTATACCGATCCGGATGATCCGACGACTTTTGGCGAAACCATGAATACGGAGATATTAACGGAAAATTATGATAGGCGAGGGAATCTGATCATTTAGCAAGCCATCAGTCCCGAATAAAATAGTGTAGCCAAGGCGTAGAGGAGCTTCAAGGGTTCTTCTGCGCCTTTTTATTGTTAAACATAAAAAAGCAAGATGTTTAACATTGACAAAGTTACTTTTGTCGTGTATACTCTTATTAAGAGAAAAGAAATGTGAATATCCGAAAAGGTGCAGAGTAATCTAACTCTGCATCAAGTACCGGATGAAGTTCCGGTACTTGGCAAACCAACGGAAACGTTGGGACGCAAAGCCATAGGGTCTAAGTCCGCCGAAAAACGGCGAGATAAGACAGCCTGGCGCACCGATAACGCGGAATAGATTATTTGAGTGCGCGCGGCATAGACAGCCTGGCTACCGAAGATGGTAGTCGGGCTATTTTTTTGGGTACTTAGCTTAAAGATTTTAAAACTATTTTCAAAAATGGAGGGTGCATACATGAAGACTAAAATGATAATTACTTTCTTGCCCCTCCTGATTTTTATTTTTCTAGTTTCGATATCGAGCGCCGCGGATGACATCAGAAGCTCTAACAAAAATCCCGGCCTTGTCCAAAAGATACGTATACCCGGTCCCGCCGCAGACGGCGCAATCAAGGGATTCCAGACACAGGTAAATATGGCACGCTCGCTCTCCTGTGCCTCCGCCGATAACGGAGGCTTCTCCGAGTTAATGGACGAATCCGCCGCGGATACCAATAAAGAGGCTTCCGCTACCCCCGCATATAAACCCGGCGAGATTATAGTAAAGGTAAAAGAGGGTTATAGCGTCTCCGATTTAGACAGCTTAAACACCCAATATAATGCCGCCTCTCCTCAGAAAGCGTTCCCGATGTATGTGGAACCGCAGGAAAAGCTGGATACGCTTAAGAAAGAGCTTGCCGATCTTTCGGAAGGCCATAACTCCTGGTACTGGCAGCTCGATAAGAATTCCGATGAATATAAGAAATATGAAGAGAGATTAGCGGCCGAAAAGAAAGCCCTGGCCGATCAGATAAAGAGAGAGGCCGAAACAGTCGCAAGGTTCGAGGCTTATAATGCAGAATGCGTCGATGGCGGTTCCACAACGCCCGGCCTGGAAAGGATATATCTATTAAAGCTCGATTCATCAGTAGATCCTAAACAGCTTGCGGCCATATATGGAGCAGACCCGGCGGTAGAATATGCCCACCCTAACTATATAGCAAGAATCAATATGATACCCAACGATACTTATTATGCCTCATCGGGCGCCTGGAAACAGCCCTTCAGAGACCTGTGGGGTGTAGTAAAGACGCAGGCCGATAAGGCGTGGGACACGACTCAGGGAGAAGGGGTTGTCGTCGCCGTATCCGATACAGGAGTAGACTATAACCATCCCGACCTTAAGGCCAATATGTGGAAAGATAAGAACGGCAGCTGTGGCTATAACTTCGTAGCTGATAACACAGATCCTATGGACGACTTTGGCCACGGTACACACTGCGCAGGCACCATTGCCGCTGTCGGCAATAATAATATAGGTATTATCGGTATTGCCCCCAAGGCAAAGATAATGGCTGTAAAAGGGCTTGATAATACTGGCAGCGGCTATATGAGCGATCTGGCTCAAACCATCCAATACGCAGCCGACAACGGAGCTGATGTCATAAGCTGCAGCTGGGGCGGCCCGGAGGATTCTGAAGATTCCGACTGCATGCTTCTTTGCGATACCGTCCGCTATGCGACCAATATAAGAAATAGTGTTGTTGTTGCGGCCGCGGGTAATGATGATATGAACGTCGGGTCTTATAACATTTACCCGGCCAATATAAAAGAAGTCATAACAGTCGCCGCATCCACTTCGGAGGATAAAAAGGCAGAATTCTCCAATTATGGCGCAAAGATAGATGTGTCGGCACCCGGCGGCGGGGATATAGGAGGCAAACATCCCGAACGCTCCATACTCTCTCTCAAGGCGTCTTTAGCCGTACCCGATATACTGGGCGGTAAAAGCGCCCCTCTCGTTATAGGGGGTAATTACCTGCGCCAGGCCGGCACCTCCATGGCATGTCCGCACGTTTCCGGTGTCGCGGCCCTCGTCAAGAGCCTGCATCGCGACTTTACGCCTGAGCAAGTCCGCCAGGCTATCCGCGCCGGGAGCGATGATATACTTTACGCCGGTTTCGATACTTACTCAGGTTACGGAAGAGTTAACGCGTTAGGGGCAATCTCCATTTTACCCATTGCGCCGGTGATAATAGAGCCGTCTGTAAGACAGTGGGACAACGCGGATACTATCCCTATCAAATTCACGGTTAAAGGAAGCAATGTCGCAAGCTGGAAGATAGAATATAGTGATGTTAAGAGCACCTGGAGGATCCTTACCCAAGGAACGGGCCCCGTCAATACCCCGGCGGTTTTCGATTGGGATATCCGGGCCATTCCCGACGGTCCCAGGACCATACGTCTGGTAGCTGTAAATAGCCAGGGGAAAATATTCGAAAGTAAAACGGATATCTATAATAACCATGTAACCGTTACGAAACCGCAAAACCATTTTTCCGATAATTATTACGGCCCCGGGAAAAATGTCGTAATCGAAGGGACCGTTAATCCTTATGGACTCACCTCATATACGCTGAGTATTTATAAACTCGAAGAAGACGCAAGCTTCGTACCTGGTAAATTTATTGGCTATACCTCGGGAAAATCTATTCCGGTAGAAAATACCGTGGTTAACTTAGCCAATGGCGGCAAGGCCCCGGTCATAAACGGCCGCATTGCGGAATGGGATATAAGGAATATCCCGGCGGGATATTACAGAATCCAACTTAATGTTTTTACGCAGACATCCGGCACTAGTCCTACCACAAGGAAGGTCATGGTCGAGGTGGATCCTTCTCTTCATCCCGGCTGGCCTCTGCATATCCCGATTATGACCGATGGCGGCTGGACAAGCCCTCCCGTCAACATATTTACTGCCGCCGATATCAATGGCGACGGCCGTGACGAGATACTGTTTAACTATAGCGGCCAGATAAACGTCATGGACTCTAACGGCGCCTCATTGCCAGGCTGGCCCAGGACATTTGCTTCCGCAGGCGATACCAGCCAGAACGGAGTAACTATAGGCGACGTGATGGGTACCGGCAAGCCGCAGATCATAGTCGGGACTTGCGGCGGGCAGATACACCTTTTTGACCGGGCGGGGAACCTTGTCAAAAAATTTCCTGAAGGCTCACGCTCCAGTTATGGCGTAAATCCGGCCGTGGCAGTATCAGATATAGACATGGACGGAAAGAATGAAATGGTAATAACCGCAGGCATGAACCTATACGTCGTAGGCCGGGACGGCGAAAAATGGTCGGAAGAACTGTCCGCGACTCACGAGCCCGGAGAGAACTGTCTATTCCAACCGACAGTCGCCGACCTGGACGGTAACGGAGAAAAAGAGATCATTGTGCAGTCGATGTTCTACGGTAACGAGATACATGTATTCGACTGCAAAGGAAATATAATGCATGGCTGGCCGAAAAAGCTTTGTCCGCCATCCTGGTACTGGGATGGATACAGTTCTGCCCCAATCGCCGCGGATGTAGACAAAGACGGCATACTGGAGATACTCACGGCCGCAAACAATAATAAAATCTATATCTTTAAGCCGGACGGCACTATCCTGGCCGGATGGCCCCTGCAATTCGATATAAATGACATCTTGACGTTAGGCCAAATTGTCGTAGGAGACCTGGATAAAGACGGTAATATTGAGATTGTGGTAGGGGGACCCCGTATCGTACAAGGTTGGAATAGCAAAGTAGGAAACGTTTTATACGTTTTCCGTGCCAACGGCACTGTATATAACAGCGCCTGGCCCGTTTGCCGCATGCCAAACGGCTTCGGCGTAACCTGGGTTTATGGTCTTACACCCACCTTAGCCGATATAAATAATGACGGCCTGCCGGAGATCATTATTAACGGCGTTGCCGACTTTTTCAGAGGGGAGTCCTTTAACGTTTATGATATTAACGGTCGTGAAATTAAGGAGCTTCGCAAGCCTATTTTAGGGTTTACAGCCTGGCCTGCGAATTGTCCGGTTGTAGGTGATTTTTCAGGCAGCGGTAAAAATCAGATCCTGTGGCTTGCTCGCGGCTATGTTTGTGAAGAAAGCTCCAGGAACACAGTTTTTTATAGCTCCAGTTATTATGATATGTACCTGTGGAACACCGATACGCCTTCGACTAATCCCAGGCCCTGGCCCATGTTCCACTGCGACTCCCGGCATGCGGGGGCTATACCTGCAAATGTCGCCAGCCCGTTTAAAGCGCCTTCGGATTTGCGCGTAATAAATAACACAAGCACGATGGTGGAGTTGTCGTGGAAGAATAATTCCGCGTTGATAACGGACTTTGAGATCGAAAGGAAAGCGGCCGTTGGCGGCGCATATGCCAAGATAGACGAAGTGAAGGCTAAAAATACCTCTTACAAGGACAAGAAAGTCCCGTCAGGAGTGACATGCTTTTACAGGGTCCGCGCGGCCAAGGGCAGCGCTTACCGGTCGAAATATTCGAACGAAGTAAATGTGGATACCGTCCTGCCCGGGCCATCCGGTCTTACCGCGACCGCCGTATCATCCATGCAGATAAATCTTGCCTGGTTAGATAACTCTAAGGATGAAAGAAAATTCTGTGTAGAGCGGAAGACCGGCGCCGGCGGTACGTATGTCGAAATACACAGGACAGCTTCCAACCACGCTAACTATAAAGACAATAGGGCCATTCCCGGCACGACATACTACTACAGGGTCCGCGCGATAAATAAAAAAGGCGCTTATTCCGAGTATTCGGATGTGGCGAGCGCTATAACTTTGCTGCCTGCGCCGTCCGGACTTACCGCGACCGCCATATCGAAGAAAGCGATAAAGCTTTACTGGACGGATAATTCCAAAGACGAGAAAAATTTCCTTATCGAAAGAAAGCTGGGCGCTAACGGCACTTATGCCCAGATCCATAAAACGGGTCCCAAAGATAACGATTATAAGGATACTCAGCTAAGCGCGGGAACGACTTACTATTACAGGGTCCGCGTAGTCAATAAAAGCGCTTATTCAGAATATTCGAACGAAGCGCACGCTGCCACAAATAGATAGCCCCTTTAAAATAAGGGACGGGCTGTTTTTCAATCGGCTTGACACGCCTCTTAATATAATATAAAATATTACCCGCTAAATGTAACAATATAATATAACCCGGAATATATGATAGATAGATATTCGCTTCCCAGGATCTCCGCGATATGGAGTGACGAGAATCGCTTTAAAAAGATGCTCGATGTCGAGCTATACGCGTGCGAAGCTCTGGCCAAACTTGGCAGGATACCCAAGCATTCGCTATTTCAGATACAGAAGCATGCCCGGTTCGATGTTGCCAGGATACGCGAGATCGAGCGCGAGACAAACCACGATGTAATAGCTTTCCTGAAGAACCTTTCGGAGAATATAGGCGAGGACGCCAAGTATGTCCATATGGGGCTTACTTCCAGCGATGTATTGGATACGGCGCTTTCTGTCCAGATGCGCGAGGCCTGCGGTATTTTAATCGACGACGTCCAGAAACTCCTTAAGATGCTTTCGCGCAAAGCGAGATGCCATAAAAAGACGCTGATGGCCGGCAGGACGCATTCGGTCCATGCGGAGCCTACGACGTTTGGCTTGAAAATGGCGCTCTACTACGATGAGATGATGCGGGATCTCGAGCTTTTAAAGCATGCCCGCGAAATCATCTCCGTAGGAAAAATATCGGGCGCGGTCGGCACGTACGCCAATATAGACCCGTTTGTCGAAACATATGTATGCAGGCGGCTCGGTCTCAAACCCGCCAGGATCTCTAACCAGATACTACAGCGTGACCGGCACGCCCAATTCCTGAGCGCCATAGCGATAACCGGGACATCGCTTGAAAAATTTGCCACCGAATTCAGGAACCTGCAGCACACAGAGATAGGCGAGGTGGAGGAATATTTTGCGAAGGGCCAGAAGGGCTCGAGCGCCATGCCCCACAAGAAGAATCCTATAGCCTGCGAACGTGTTGCGGGGCTTGCGCGCATTCTCAGGGCAAATGCGATAGTATCCATGGAGAATATGGTCTTGTGGCACGAACGTGACATATCGCACTCTTCGGCAGAACGCGTGATACTGCCGGATTCAACGATAGCGCTTGATTATATGCTGAATAAGTTTGCAGATATCGTGTGGCACCTGATCGTCCACGAAGATAGAATGCTTGCCAACCTCAATATGTCCAGAGGCGCGGTATTTTCTGGAAGGTTATTGGTCAAACTCATAGATAAGGGGCTCACCCGTAACGAGGCCTACGATAAGATACAAAAGTGTGCATTCACCGCTAAGAAAGAGAGCCTGGATTTTAAAGACGCGGTCCTGTCCGACGACGGCATCCGTTCGTTGCTTGGGGCAAGCGAGATCGAAGAAGTCTTCGATCTAAAATATTACCTGAAGAATGTGGACAGGATATTCAGGCACGTGGGAATATGAGACGAGGAGAAAAGATGGAGAAATTAAAACAAATCTACGAAGGTAAGGCCAAGATATTGTATGAAACCGACGACCCGGATCTGCTTATACAGGAGTTCAAGGACGACGCGACAGCTTTTGACGCTACGAAACGCGGCACCATTGTCAATAAAGGCGTGATCAATAATAAACTATCCGAAAAGTTATTCATCCTGCTTACCGATAAAGGTATACCCACGCATTTTGTAAAGCGCCTTAACGATAGAGAAATGCTTATTAAAAGGGTCCAGATAGTTCCCATCGAAGTGACGGTGCGCAATATCGTCGCCGGCGGGATGGCGAAATTATTGGGCCTGGAGGAGGGGATAATCCTTAAAGAGCCGGTCCTCGAGTATCATTACAAAGAGGACAAGCTTCATGATCCCCTGATAAACGAATATCATATAAAAGCGCTTAAAATAGCCACTGATAAAGAGCTCGACACGATAAAAAAATATTCCTTCATGGTGAATGAGGCGCTCAAAGCCTTCTTCAATTCTAAGGGGCTCATCCTCGTGGATTTCAAGCTCGAATTCGGAAGGAATAAGAATAAAGTGATCCTTGCCGACGAGATATCGCCGGATACATGCAGGCTGTGGGACAAGGATACGAAAGAAAAGCTCGACAAGGACCGTTTTCGCAGGGATCTCGGAGGCGTCGAAGAGGCGTACCAGGAAGTATTGCGCCGCGTTCTGGAATAAATTTTTCGACACAGCATATTTCCACCCCGGGGCGGAATGAGACATGGAGCAGTAATAATGAAACGCATAACATATAAATCCGCCGGGGTCGACATCGACAAAGCGAACCGGCTCGTGGCCGACTATAAACGGTTTGCGCGCTCGACCAGGATAGGCGGGGTCTTAAGCGACGTCGGCGGTTTCGGCGCGCTATTCCGTCCCAATCTTAAGTCATTACGCGACCCAATACTCGTATCTTCGACCGACGGCGTCGGGACGAAGCTGAAGATCGCGTTTCTTGCCGATAAACACGATACGGTAGGTATCGATCTCGTCGCGATGAGCGCTAACGACATACTCTGCTCGGGCGCCAGCGGCATGTTTTTCCTAGATTACATCTCTACTGGAAAGATCAAATCATCTGTTCTGAGGGATATCGTTAAAGGTATTGCCGCAGGCTGCCGCGAGGCGGGCTATGCCCTTGTAGGCGGCGAGACGGCGGAGATGCCCGGCCTTTATGCCCCCGGCGAATACGACCTGGCGGGATTCGGCGTCGGGATCGTCGACCGGAAAGACGTGATAGACGGACGTTCGACGAAAGTCGGCGATATCGTGCTGGGTCTTGAGTCGACGGGCCCGCATTCCAACGGCTATTCGCTTATCAGGAAAGTCTTCGGCCGGCGGGAACAAAAGGCGCTTTCGAAAGAATTACTTGCGCCCACACGCCTGTACGCAAAGCCGGTCCTGGCACTTAAAGAGCGTATCAAGATAAAAGGCATTGCCAACATAACAGGCGGCGCGTTTTACGATAAGATCCCCAGGATAATACCGGAAGGTATGGCCATCGAAATATACAAAACCTCATGGCGGGTGCCGGATATATTTTTGCGTATAAAAAGGACCGGCAATCTCGATGATAAGGAGATCTACAGGACGCTCAATATGGGGATAGGGATGGTGTTGGTGCTGGCAAAACGCGACGCCGATAGAGCGATCGATATATTGCGAAGAAAAGGTGCCGAGTCGCATGTCATAGGCCGGGTCGTAAAAGGCGATAGGGAAGTGACAATAATATGAGGATACTCGTAATCGGTTCGGGCGGACGGGAACATGCGCTATGCTGGCGGATAGCGCAAAGCATAAAGTGCTCGAAGTTGTATTGCGCGCCCGGTAACGGCGGGACAAGACAAGTAGCCGAAAATGTCGCTATAAACGCCGATGATATCGACGGCCTCCTGGGATTCGCCAAAACAAACAGGATAGACCTTACCGTCGTTGGGCCGGAAGCGCCGCTCGTAAAAGGCATCGTCGACACCTTCAGGGCGGCGGGTCTTAAAATATTCGGTCCGGATAAGAATGTAGCGGCCATAGAGGGCAGTAAGATATTTGCGAAGAATCTTATGAATAGGGCCGGCGTTCCTACAGCCGCTTTTGAGGTTTTTGAAAATATAGACGATGCCCTGCGGTATGCAGGGACCAGGACGCTGCCGCTTGTGGTCAAGGCGGACGGTCTTTGCGCGGGTAAAGGAGTCGTTATCTGCAAAACGCAGGAGGAGGTCAGGGACGCTCTTGAAAATATGATGGTCGCAAAGCTCTTCGGCCCGGCCGGCGAAAAAGTGATAATAGAAGAGTGTCTCGCCGGCGAAGAGGCGTCGATAATAGTAATATCGGACGGTAAGGACATAGCGCCGTTTGTCTCGAGCCAGGATCATAAAAGGGTATTTGACGGTGATATCGGTCCGAATACCGGAGGCATGGGGGCGTACTCTCCGGCGCCGGTCATAACGGGAGACCTTTTCAAGAAGATCATAGATACGATAATTCACCCGGTTATCAATACGCTCGCGCAAGACGGGACTCCTTACGTGGGAGCGCTCTATGCCGGCATCATGATCACAAAGGCCGGCCCATTTGTCCTTGAGTTTAACGCGCGTTTTGGCGATCCGGAGACGCAGGCAGTATTACCGAGACTGAAGAGCGACCTGGTGGAGATTATGGAGAGGGCCATTGACGGTGAACTGGCGAATTTTTCGCTTGCCTGGGATTCGCGACCCTGCGTGTCGGTGGTGATGGCCGCCGGCGGGTATCCGGGGAATTACGAAAAGGGGATGGAGATAAAGGGGTTGGCCGAAGCCGCCGCGCTGAAGGATGTCGTCATCTTTCATGCCGGTACGCGCAAAGGCAGGCGCGCCACAGACAGCGATGAATCGTTCATAACGACCGGCGGCAGGATTTTGAATGTGACGGCCGTCGGCGACGATATGCAGAAAGCCGTAGATAATTGTTATAACGCCGTCAGGCTGATACATTTCGATAAGATGCATTACAGAAGGGACATAGGCGTCAAGGCGCTGAAGCCTGCCGCGCTTTCCCGTACTAAACCGCGGTAAAGCTTTGTAAGGCCTATTACCGCGGAGCAGAAGGAGATTTCGATGGCAAAACGACCGGTAGTTGCCGTTATCATGGGGAGTGATTCCGACCTGGCCGTTATGGGCGAGGCGGCGAAAATTTTAGACTCAAACGGCGTGGCATATCGGCTTAAGATACTCTCCGCGCATCGTTCACCCGACGACACAGCGTCTTTTACAAAGGCCGCGCGCGCCAAGGGCTTCAAAGTTATAATAGCCGGCGCCGGCGGCGCGGCGCATCTCGCAGGCGTCATAGCCAGCCATACCACGCTACCCGTCATAGGCGTGCCGATGGAGACGAGGGAATTAAAAGGGATAGATTCTCTATTTTCGACGGTGCAGATGCCTTCCGGGGTCCCGGTAGCTACTATGAGTATAGGCAAATCCGGCGCCCGCAACGCCGCCATTCTTGCCATGCAGATATTGAGCCTGTCCGATAAACGGATCGAAAAACAGATATCGAAATTCAAAAAAGGGCTTGTGGCGGCCGTAAGGGCCAAGAACAGAAAACTTTAATGCGATCTTTGAAGAGAACGGTTGTCTTGCAGGTTAACCCGGAAAGACCGGATAAGAGATCTATAAGTCTCGGCGCAGGGATGTTGCGCTCGGGCGGGCTGGTTGCGTTTCCGACGGAGACCGTCTATGGTCTCGGCGCGAATCTCCTGGACGAAAAAGCAATAGCGCGGTTATGCAGGGTAAAGCATCGCCCGAAGGGAAAACAGTTCACCGTCCATATCGAAAACATCTCCGCGATAAAGAAATTAAAGTGCGAAATTCCGCCTGCCGCCGGGAAACTTATCGATAAATATTGGCCCGGGCCCTTGACCATAATACTGAAGTCCAAAGACGGCGCCAGGACGGGTTTCAGGATGCCTGCCAACGCTGTGGCTTTGGCGCTCATAAGGCAGGCAAAGGTTCCGGTAGTTGCGCCGAGCGCGAACATAAGCGGCCGGCGGCCGCCAACGGGACCTGAGGGCGTATTGAAGCAGCTGGCGGGCAGGATAGACCTTCTGCTGGACGCCGGGCCATCGGAAGTCGGCGTAGAATCGACCGTTGTGGATATGACAGTCAGTCCTCCGCAAATTTTGCGCGCGGGAGCAATAAAAAGGGTTGAAATATTCAAGGCGTTAAATCCGAAATCCGAATATCGAATTTAAAGAGTAGCTTATGGGCAGTATTAAATCAGTCTTATTCATTTGCACCGGCAACTCCTGCAGGTCTGTCATGGCAGAGGGGCTTTTGAAGAAGCGCCTCAACGAGCTGGGCAAAACCGGTATAATTGTCCGATCCGCCGGGTTGAGGGCGCTTGATGGTTATTCGCCTATGGATGAGACGATTGAAGTAATGGCGGCGGCGGGCGTCGATGTAAACACATTCAAATCGACCGCGATCACAAAAGATATGGTAAAAGCGGCGGACCTTATCCTTGTAATGGCCGCCTCTCACAAATATGAAATTACAAGGCGCGTGCCGGCGGCGGCTGCCAAGACATTCCTGCTGCGGGAATACGGTATCACAGCAGGTGAAAAGACGCCGGCGGATACGGATATACCGGATCCCATAGGCCTGAGCATTCCGGAGTATCAGGCCTGTCTTGACGCCATAAAGAAAGAGGTAGAAAGGGTGGCGGATATATTATGATAAAGATCGCAATCGGCAGCGACCATGGTGGTTATGAATTAAAGAAGAACATTATCGAGTTCCTGCGGCAGGAAAAATACGCGGTTGAGGATATGGGCACGCATTCGAAGGATTCCTGCGATTATCCCATGATAGGCTTTGAGGTGGCAAAGGCCGTGTCCGGCGGGAAAGCCGATAAGGGCATCCTCATATGCAAGACCGGTGTCGGTATGGTAATAATTGCAAACAAGCTCCACGGGGTGCGCGCGGCAGTATGTTACGATAAAGAGATAGCGCGGTCATCGAGGGAGCATAATGACTGTAATATCGCCGTCCTGGCTGCCAACTATACCGATTTTAACAAATCTAAAGAGATCCTTAAAATCTGGATCAAGACGGCCCATGAGGGAGAGCGTCACGCGAGACGCGTGAAACAGATCAAGGACATAGAATCGAAGTTGAAATAAAGGAGATATGGCGTGGGTAATTTAAGAAAGAAGGATCCGGAAATTTTTAGAGCCATCCTCGATGAAGCGCGCAGAGAAGCCGATAATCTGGAACTTATTGCCAGTGAAAATTTCGTATCGGAAGAAGTGCTGGAGGCTCAAGGGTCGTGCCTTACGAACAAATATGCCGAAGGCTATCCGAATGCGCGCTGGTATAACGGCTGTCGTAATGCCGATATAGTCGAATCGATAGCCATAGAAAGGGCCAAGAAACTGTTTGGCGCCGAGCATGTCAATGTCCAGCCGCACGCGGGCACGCCTGCCAACATGGTCGTCTACTTCGCCATGCTTAATGTAGGCGATACGGTGCTGGCTATGGACCTTGCCTGCGGCGGCCACCTGTCGCACGGCAACCCTCACAATTTTTCCGGGAAATTTTATAAGATCGTTCCATACGGCGTGGACCGCAAGACAGAGATGCTCGATTACGGCCGCATAGCGGAACTTGCGCAGGCGCACAAACCGAAGATGATAATTGCCGGCGCATCCGCATATTCGAGAGAGATAGATTTCAAAAAGTTCAGGGCCATAGCCGATTCCGTCGGCGCACTGCTCTTCGTAGATATAGCGCATATAGCCGGACTGGTCGCGGCAGGAGTACATCAAAGCCCCGTCCCGTTCGCGGATTTTGTCACGACCACGACGCATAAGACACTGCGCGGCCCCAGGGGCGCTATCATAATGTGCAAAAGAGAGTTCGCCCGGCGGATAGATACTGAGGTTTTCCCCGGCGCCCAGGGCGGACCGCTTATGCAGGTTATCGCTGCCAAGGCCGTATGCTTTAAAGAGGCGCTGCAGCCGGCATTCAAGACCTATCAGAAACAGATAGTGAAGAATACCAGGGCCTTTTCCGCCGAGATGGCAAAGATGGGATATCGGATAGTCGCCGGCGGGACGGATACGCACTTATTCTTAGTCGACCTTACCGATAAAAATATTACCGGTAAAGACGCCGCGACCGTTCTGGAGAGGGCCGGTATCACGCTGAATAAGAATCTTATACCGTACGATCCCAGGCCGCCGCAGGTAGCTAGCGGTGTGCGCATAGGTACGCCGGCTATTACGACGCGCGGCATGAAGGAGCCCGAGATGCGTCGTATCGCCCGTCTTATCGACGAGGTTCTGCGCGACATGTCGAACGCGAATACTATTAAAGGAGTGAGTGCCGAAGTTGCAAAGCTTGCCAAAAAGTTTCCCCTGTATAAAGATTTGATCCGGAGGCTGGAAAGAGAGTGAGAAAAAGAAGAGTCGTCAGGTCACCGGGTCACCGGGTCACCGGGAGCCGGAGGCCGAGCTGGGATGAGTATTTCCTGGGCATTGCAGAGCTGGTCTCGAAGCGCTCGACCTGCCTTAGGAGGTCGGTCGGCGCGGTCCTTGTAAAAGATAAACGGATACTCGCTACGGGCTATAACGGCGCACCGAGCGGGATAAGACACTGTGCCGAAACCGGCTGCATACGCGAGCGGATGAAGATCCCTTCCGGCGAGCGCCATGAATTGTGCCGCGGTCTCCATGGGGAACAGAACGCTTTCCTGCAAGCGGCCCTGCACGGCACGAGCCTGAATGGCGCGAGTCTATATTCGACGACACAACCGTGCATAATCTGCGCGAAGATGATAATAAACGCCGGCATAAAAGAGATAGTTATAAGCGGGGATTACCCCGATAAGATGTCGAAAGATTTATTACACGAAGCCAGGGTCAGGGTGAGAACGTTAAGATGAAATATATCGCCATAGCCGCTTTTAGGGCGGCCGGCATACTGTTAATCTGCGCGTGCCTTGCCGGCTGTTCGAGCCTCCCCTTAAAAGAAGGGGGCCTTGAGATAAGTAAAGATACGACAGTCGGGATCGATGATATAGGCGTCGGTACCGTGACAAGGCAGTTCTAGATCGTATATCGTTGAAATAGTAATATGGGTATAGAAAGGAGGGGATCTATGAAGGTATTTTTAATAATAATATCGGCACTATTATTAACGGCAGTTTTCCCGGGAGGAGGATTTTGCGTGGATAAAGATATAGTTGTTTTAGAAACAACTCAGGGCAATATAGAAATAAAACTTATGCCGGATGTGGCGCCGAAGGCATGCGAAAATTTTAAAGGCCTTGTCGAAAAAGGATATTATAACGGCCTAATATTCCATAGGGTGATAAAGGACTTCATGATACAGGGCGGTGACCCTACCGGAACAGGCAGCGGCGGGAGCTCGATTTGGGGAAAACCGTTTGGAGACGAGTTCAAGAAAGACGTTACCTTTAACCGCAAAGGCCTTGTGGCGATGGCCAATTCCGGTCCCGGCACGAACGGCAGCCAGTTCTTCATCACCGTAGCGTCAGCGGACTGGCTCACTATGCACCATACGATATTCGGCGAGGTCGTATCGGGTTATGATGTTGTGCAGAAGATCGAGAACACCCAGACGGATTACAACGACCGCCCGATCACCGAGCAGAAGATCATCAAGGCGTATTTAAAGTAAAATTTTTTGCAAATTTTACAAAGGTTGACGAGGAATTTTTTTGTTCAGGCAGATGAGTTGCCTTTTGGATGCTCGAGGAAGCACGGCTTCCTCGCAAACAAAATAGACCCTAGTTCAAAAAAATTTCCGAGGAAATGTTATGCGATGCCCGTTTTGCAGCAGCAGAAAAGACAGCGTAATCGATTCGCGGCACTCGCGGAACGGCTCGAGCGTGCGCCGCCGCAGGGCGTGCCTGAAGTGTAAGAAGCGCTTCACGACCTACGAATACGTAGAGCGTGTGCCGCTGATGGTCATAAAGAAGGACGCGCGCCGGGAACCCTTTGGCCGCGAAAAACTCATGAACGGCATAATGGTGGCGTGCGAGAAGCGTCCCGTCAGCGTGAAGCGTATAGAAAAACTCGTTGACGATATCGAAAGAAGGCTCGAGAAGAAGTACGATACCGAAGTCTCGTCGAAAGATATAGGCGAGCTCGTTATGCGGGGCTTACACGAGATCGACGAGATAGCTTACGTGCGGTTCGCTTCCGTCTACCGGCAGTTCCGCGACGTCGGCCAGTTCATGCGGGAGCTGAAGACATTCCTTAAATAGCAGTGAATAGTGGATAGTGAATAGAAGATGCGAGAGGCTTTATACTACGAGAAACTGGATATAAAGAAAGTACGCTGCCACCTTTGCCCTTATAACTGCGTGATCTCGGACAGCGGGAGGGGCGCATGCGGGGTAAGAGTAAATAAAGACGGGACTTTATACACCGAAGTTTACGATAAGACCACAGGTATTGCCCTCGACCCCATAGAGAAGAAACCCCTATACCGTTACCATCCCGGAGAATACATCCTTTCCCTCGGCACGAGAGGGTGTAATCTGCACTGCGAATTCTGCCAGAACTGGCACATATCCCAGGAGATCGATACCCCGACGCAAAGCATAACATCGTCACAGGTCATAGATAAGGCGAAATCGCTGGGCTCGTTTGGTATAGCATATACTTATAATGAGCCGTTCATATGGTATGAGTTTGTCCTGGAAACGGCGCGGCTTGCCGCGAAGAACGGTCTTAAAAATGTGCTGGTTACCAATGGCTATGTCAACATGGGACCCCTGGAAGGGATGCTTCCTTATATAGACGCAATGAATATAGATCTTAAATCTTTCGACGATAAATTTTATACGAAAGTTTGCAAGGGTAGTTTAAAACCTGTCCTCGAGGTGATAAAACGTTCGCATCGCTCATGCCATATAGAGCTTACAAATCTGATAATACCGAGCCTGAACGATTCGGAGGATACGATAAGGAAGATGGTCGATTGGATATACGGAAACCTGGGGCCGGAAGCGCCGCTCCACCTCTCCCGGTACTTTCCCTGCTACAAAATGTCCCTGCCGTCGACGCCAATAGGGACGCTAAAGAAAGCAGCGGAAATTGCAAAGGCTAAATTGAAATATGTTTACATCGGGAATGTATAATTATCTATAATACTTTTCGTAATCGTTCAGGTCTATATTTAATTTCGCGCCTTTTTCCTGTTCCCGCAGCCAATCTTCGATGTAGGCATTTTTCTTCTCGGCAAGGACTTTCTTCGTGAAATCCTCTTTCTCCTTCTTGAACGTCTCCTGGTCGAATGGCAGTGTCTCGGCCACCCTGAATATAAGAATGCCTTTTCTCACGTTCGCAGGTTTCGATATTTCACCTTTCTTCATCTTGACCGCTTCTGCCGTGATCCAGCCCGCCTCCCCGATCCCTTCCAGATAATCCGACTTTATGAACGGGACCGACTCCTGCGTCTTTATCTTTAGTTTTGCGGCCGCGGCCTCGAAAGAGAGCTTATCCTTGTCCATGAGCCTGCGCAGGTCCTCATATGTCTTATTGGCGGCTTCGAGCGCAATAGGCCTTGCCCTATTTTCGGCCAGCATGGACTTTATGACATCTTTTACTTCGTCGAAAGTGGCAATCTTCTTGGCAGGTTCTTTGCTTTCGGCTTCCTGGGTCTGGATAACGAAGCTGGCCTTATTATTATCATAGAACTTTTTTATCTCGTCATCAGGTACCTTCACTTTGTTCGTAAATGAATCGAGTCCCAGCAGGATATACGATATCTTAAACTTCGAATTATTTTTTTCATAATTCCGGATAACTTCATCATCCGAGATCTTGACGTCTTTCGTTATGCTGTCAGTCAACTTCTGGATCATGACATTTTCCCGGATCATCTCCTCGAAGTTCCTCGGGTACAGTCCAAGGGAATTCCTCAGGAAATAACTGTAGAGGCGGTCGTCGAATTTTCCGTTGCGCATGAAGAGGGGCTGGGAGGTAATGAACTTTATTACCTCGCTATCGGGCACCTTTATCCTGGCCATCCCGGCCTTCTTTGATAATATCAGCCTGCTCCAGGCGAGCTTTCCTATGAAATTTTTATTCTTCAGAAAAGATTCGAGCGCCTTGGCATTACTGTAATAGTTAAGTATGACCTGGCACCGTACGCTGGAGATACTGCCGGCAAAATCGTCAAATGAGATATTTTTGTTCTCAATAGTTCCCACATACTTAGGGCCTTTCTTGCCGGAACGATCCGCACTCATATAACCGACTACGACAAAGGCGGGCAGTATCAATATAAGGATGGCCCACAGGACTACTTTAGTCACGTTCTTGTTTCTGAATGTTTTCAGCATTGCTTTCCCCTTATTTTAATGTTAGTAGATTATATTTTATTCGCCGGGCTAATTCAAGGATAAAAGCTATCGCCAATAAAAGCTACCGGGTGCTTGCTTTTACGAGGATTGGGAAGTATAATCTTATTATGCCGATCGAGGAGTATCTGTAATCATGAAAGAATCGAACCTTATTGGGCAGGTGCTGATCCAAAAGGGGCTCATTACGGTCGAGGCCCTGGAGAGGGCGCTTAGCGAACAGCAGCATCTGCAGGAGCGCATCGGCGATGTATTGATAAAACTTGGCCTGATAAATGAGGATGATTTCTATAGGATCCTTTCGGAGCAATCAGGGGTGGAGTATGTAAGGCTTAAAGATGTTAAAATAGATCCCGCTGTTATAGAGCAGATTCCCGCGAAGTTCGCCTGCCATTACGAATTGATACCCATAGAGATATCTGATAATACGATAACCATGGCCATGGCTAACCCTCTCGATATCCATACCGTAGATGATATAAAGCTTCTCCTGAAGAAAGATATAAAGCCCGTCCTGGCATCGCACCGGGAGATACTCGAAGCGATAAAGAAATATTACGGTGTCGGCGCCGAGACGATAGAGAAGATGGCGCCGGACGCGGCGGGCCCGGAACGGATCGCAAGCGTGCAGGCACAGGAGACGCAGGACCTGATAGAATCCGTCGATGATGCTTCGATTATAAATGTCGTAAACCAGATACTGCTCGAGGCCTATCGCGACAGGGCGACCGATATACATATAGAACCATACGAAGACGAACTCTCTGTCAGGTACAGGATAGACGGTGTCCTCCACGAGACGAAGGTCCCGTCGTCGATAAAGAATTTCCAATCGGCCATAATCTCGCGCATAAAGATCATGGCGAATCTCGACATATCCGAGCGCCGCCTGCCGCAGGACGGCAGGATGAAGATCCGCATAGGCACCGAAGAGGTCGACCTCAGGGTATCGATATTGCCCACGCCGTTCGGAGAGTCGGTCGTTATAAGGCTGCTTTCGACGAATGTGCGTTTCGGCCTGGAGAACCTGGGGCTCCTGAAGCAGGATCTCGATATACTCGAACGGATGATAAAATTACCGCACGGCATAGTATTCGTCACCGGCCCGACGGGAAGCGGAAAGACGACAACGCTATACGCTTCTTTGAGCAAGATAAACACCAAAGATAAGAAGATAATAACGATAGAGGACCCGATCGAATACCAGCTGAAAGGCATAACCCAGATACAGGTCCAGCCCAAGATAGACCTTACCTTTGCCAACGCTCTCCGTTCCATGCTCCGGCACGACCCGGACGTAATGATGGTCGGAGAAGTGAGGGATTACGAAACCGCGGAGATCACGATAAGGGTCGCGCTTACGGGCCACCTGGTCTTTTCCACCATACATACCAACGACGCCGCCGGCGGTGTTACGCGTCTCATAGACATGGGCGTCGAGCCGTTTCTTGTGGCCTCCGCCGTCGAATGCTTTATAGCCCAAAGGCTGGTCCGCGTGATATGCGAAAAGTGTAAACACGAGGTGAAACCGGAAAAAGAGCTCTTGAAGGAACTCGGCGTTTCGGGACTGAATCTCTCGAAGGTCAAGATATGTGAAGGTAAAGGCTGTGATGCCTGCAGGTTCACCGGATATAAAGGCAGGACGGCGATATACGAATTTCTCGAGATGAAAGAAGCGATCAAGGAGCTGGTCCTTAAGAGGTCGTCGTCGGACCAGATAAAGAAACGGGCCACCGAGCTGGGGATGAGAACGCTCAGGCAGGACGGATGGGAGAAGATAAGGAAGGGCATCACTACGCCGAGCGAGGTTATAAGGGTTACCCAGCAGGAAGAGCTTGAAGAGATCGAAGAGTAGATAATGGCGAGATTCGTATATGAGGCGAAGAAAGGGCCTAAAGATGTTGTCAGAGGCGCGCTTTCCGCGGACAACAAGGCCTCTGCCATCCAGAAGATAGCCCAGATGGGCTATTTTATCATGTCTCTCGAAGAGGCGGAAGAAGTCTCATCCTCCGGCGACAAAGCCGCGGGGGCCGTATTTGCAAGGATCTCTTTAAAAGACCTCGCGGACTTCACAAGGCAGCTTTCGGATCTTCTCGAAGCGGGCCTGACGATAGTGAAGGCGCTCGATCTCCTGCACAACCAGACCACCAATAAAAAATTCAAGCGTGTCATTACGGATATACGCGAATTCTGCGTCGGAGGCAGCCCGCTTTCTGAGGCTCTCCGGCGTCATCCCAAGGTATTCTCCGACCTATATGTCAGCATGATACGCTCCGGCGAGACCGGCGGCGCTCTAGAAAAGATCCTGAAGAGGCTGTCCGATTTCAGCGAGAAACAGCTGGATATCCAGACGAAGATACGGACAGCGCTTGCTTACCCGATACTCATGTCGGTCGTCGGCCTGGCAACGATAGTTGTGCTGATGACCTTTGTTATCCCGAAGATGATGGTGATGTTTGCCGACCTGGGACAGGCGCTGCCTCTGCCTACCCAGATACTCCTTGCCATAAGCAACGCCGTTAAGAATTATTGGTGGGCGATTGCCCTGGCCGTCTTCGCCGCGGGCGCCTTCCTGGCCAAAATTTATGCCACACCGGACGGGCGCCTGGCTATCGACGATGTTAAACTGAAGGCTCCGGTATTTGGCCAGCTCAGCATGAAGGTTGAGATAGCAAGATTTGCCAGGACGCTCGCTACGCTATTGGAGAACGGCGTTCCGATACTCGAATCGCTCAAGGTTACCGCGGAGACCATAAATAACACCGTTATCAAAGCAGAGATCGACAAGGCCTTCGAAGCGGTGAGGGAAGGGTCTTCCCTTGCCAACGGTTTTAGCGGCAGTACCGTGATACCTCCGGCGGTGGTAAATATGATAGCGATAGGGGAAGAGGCGGGGCATCTGGAAAGATCTCTTTCTAAAGTGGCGCAGACCTATGACAGGGAATCGGACGAGGCGGTAAAGATAATGATGTCGCTCCTGGAGCCGGTGCTTATACTGACGCTCGGCATCGTCGTCGGTTTCATAGTAATATCGATGCTGTTACCGATATTCGAGATAAATTTCATGATGAGGTAAGCTGGTTTAATTATAATTACAAATGACCAATATTTAAATATTGGGATTTAACGATTGATTTGGATTTTGTAATTGGGATTTTGAAATTTAAAAGGGGGTTAGAAATGCGTGATAAGCGTGGATTTACGCTGGTCGAGCTGATGCTCGTAGTAATTATCATAGGTACTCTTGTAGCGATGGTTATGCCGCGGCTTGCCGGCAGGACCGAGCAGGCAAAACGCGCGGCTGCCAAAGCCGATATAGAAGCCAATATTTCTTCGGCGCTCGATCTTTACGAGATAGATAACGGCAATTATCCGGAGAGTCTCGACATCCTGCTGGAAAAGAAAGACAACAAAGGCCCCTATTTGAAGAAGAGGGCGAACGATCCATGGGGCCATCCTTATAAATATACCTATCCCGGCACGCACAGTGATTATGACCTCTATTCTTTTGGGAAGGACGGCGTCGATAATAGCGGAGAAGGCGACGACGTGACGAATTGGGAGAGCGCCGCCGCGACGGAAGAAAGTCAGGAACCATGAGGCATAAAGGGTTTACTCTGATCGAGCTTACCCTTGTAGTAACCATCATAGTGGCGCTTATCGGTTTATCCATCCCGTTATTCAGGCAAACCTTCAACAACCTTACCGCGAAAGATGCCGTATTTAACATATCCAAGCTTGTAAGTTATGCCCGGGAAAGAGCCGTCATAGATAAGAAAAATTACAAAGCGGTATTCGATTTTAACCACCGGACGTATCAACTTATGGAATTCAGCGGTTATTCCGGAGATAAAGCTTCTTACAAGAAAGCGCGCGGCCAGTTCGGCAGGATGTTTGCCTTACCCAAGAGTTTATTTTTTTACGATCCCAAAACAGGCATATCCGAAAAAAAGGAAGAAGTATTTAAAAAAGAGATCATATTCTATCCGGACGGCCGTTGTAATGAGCTATTGATCGATATCGTGGATTCGCGCGGCAGCGGCTATAGTATTACCCTGAAAGGGTTCGGAGGGTTCCCCCAGATAAAAGAGGTGACCGGTGAGGTGTAAAAAAGGGATCCTGCTCCTGGAAGTGATGGTCTCTATCGTGGTAATTACCGCCGGGCTCTTATTTGTCATGCGCGTCTACTCCACGGCGAAAGAGGCGCTCCAGAGATCCAGGGACTTTTTCAAATATTCGCTTTTACTCGAAGATCGGATGTATGATTTCGAAGAAAAGGGCGTTATAGAAGAAGGCAGGGATAAAGGCCGTTTCCCTTCCTTGCGCGAATATTACTGGGAAGTTTCGGCCGATTCATTGGCGTTTGAAGAACAGGAGCTGAGCGATCTATGTTCCGTGCGGATGGACGTCTTTTACAGGGCTAGCTCCGCCCAGGCCGAGAAGAGCGATAAGTATTCGCTGTTTACCTATCTATTTAAAAAGAGATGACGAGAAGACCATACAAACGCGGGCCGGGATTTACATTTATCGAGCTGATCATCGCCGTGACCATATTCGCGATTATAGCCGTCAGTATATATGCCACATTTAACGCCGGCATAAGGGTCTGGCTCAAAACCTCTCCGATGATAGAAGAGAACCAGGCGCTCAGGGTCTTCTACTATACGATAAGCACGGACTTAAAGAATGCTATATGCTATTACGATGCGTCTCAAACACTTACGAAATCGGGTTTCGGGGCCGAATACGAAGGCAAAATAAATTTTGAAGGGGCACAGACAAGGATATCTTTTATGGCGATCATCGGTATATCGGATGCGGCCGGCGCCATCCGCGAAGAACCGGCCAGGATAACCTATCTTTACGATAAGAGCACAAAGACGGTCAAGAGGCTGGTCGCTGCAAGGGCCGAAGGGCTCGATGAACAGAATGCAAACGTATCCGATATGCTGGAAAATATCGCCGAGAAAGATTTTGGGTTCGAATATTGCTATAAAAAACCGATATCGAACACAGAGTATGAGTATGAGTGGAAAGATGCGTGGGTGGATAAGAATGTCCTTAATATCCCGCGCGGGGTCAGGATAAAAGCCGGGAATTTCACAAAGACCGTCTTTATCCCATCGGGCGTATTGGGCGAGGATACATGGTAGATAAAAAGCGCGGCACCATCCTTATAACGTCGCTATGGATACTGGCGATACTCTCGATCCTTGCCATCGGCATCGGCTTGCGGGTCTCGGTCGAGGCGCGTCTCGCCAAATACAATATGGACAGAGCGCGGGCGCTCTATCTGGCCAAAGCCGGTGCCGTCAAAGCGCTGTACCGGCTTTCCAGGGGCTCCAATTCTTATGATAACGTTTATGAGTGCGGCGTAACTTTCTCACCCCAGGAAAAATCCGGTGAAGAAAAGTTCAAGGCTGTTTTTGCGGGCAAACTGGGCGATGGGACTTACAGCGTAATCTATAAAGAAGGTGCCAGGATATATGCCGGCGCCGCGGATGAGGAGCGAAGAATCAATATAAATACGGCCCCCGAGAGCGTATTAAAGAGCCTTCTCATTTATATAGATGAAGATGCCACAATAGCCTCCAATATCGTACAATGGCGCAGTCCCGGCCCGGGTCTCGACGATGGTTACTATCAGGCTCTGCCCGTTCCATATGAGTGCAAACATGAAAGGTTCGCCGCCGTCGAAGAACTTCTGCTTGTCAAAGGCGTGGAGAAGAAGATATATGATAAGATGAAAAATTACATAACGGCTTTCGGGGATGCCGGGAAATTTACCGTTAATATAAATACCGCGCCGAAAGAGGTCTTGAGTACGATTTTAATGTCCGGCACGTCGGTAAGCGCGCCTATCGATAAGACGGCCGCGGATATCCTTTCCGACAGGATCGTCATATTCCGCAGCGGACCTGACCGGGTGACGGGCACTAAAGACGACGTCAGTTTTACGCAGGATCTCTCTATAGAAGCGATACTGCCGGAACTATCGACGCAGGCCGCCGAACTTAAAAAATACTTTACAACAAAATCGAGTTACTTTAGAATTGAGTCTGAAGGCGTTCTTACGAGGTCTAAGGTCGCGAGAAAAGCAGTATACGTTGTCCAGAAAAGCCAGGGAAAGATACCAACATTAAAATCATACCGCGAATATTAGAATATTTTGAAGGGCTATTCGGCCGGAAACGGAACTTTGTATCGGTCGAAATGGGCGAGGGTTTCATAAAGATCGCCGAAATAGCCGTTTTACGGGACCGGAAAGAAGTGGTGCGGCTCGTGAAGAGGCCGGTTGCCCAGGATAAAGCGGCCGCGGATATAAAGAGCATATTCGATTCCCTGAACATTTCCCACCGTCAAGTATACCTGAACATTCCCCGCCATCTTGTAACGGTAAGATTCCTTAAGCTGCCTTCTACGGACGCGGAGGAGATACGCAAGATGGCCCGGATAGAATCCTTGAAACACGTCCCGTATGGCGACGAAGATATCGTATCCGGCTGCCGCATTATCGAAAGACTGCCCGACGGATATTCAAAGGTTCTTATCGCGGTGACGCAGGCCGAAACGGTGCGTAAAGAGCTGGAGATCCTGAAGGCCGCCGGCATTACTGTAGACGCGGCCGCGCTTGGTTCGGAGACGCTTCTTCTGTGGTATCTCGCCTGCGGCGCGGCCGGGGCAGATTCCACCGATCTGATAGTTAATGTGGGCGCCGGCCACATCGATATAGATATAATCGAGGGCGAAAAACTGGTCTTTACAAGAGGTGTCCAGTACCCTGCCGCCAGGCCTATATCGACGGAAAAGATAATCGACCAGATAAATTTATCTATGGCGGCCTACAGGAAAGAGTCGGCCAATCCTATCGTGAAGATAATCCTGACCGGCGTAACATCCGGCACGAGCGAACTAAAGACGATACTCGGTGCAAGGATAAAGATACCCGTTGAGATAATCGACCAGATGAAGAATGTCACGCAGCAGGAAGGGGCTGCCCTGGAACTAGCCGAAGCATCTTTTGCGGAACTGCTTGGCCTGGAGTTAAAGTATGACGCGGCAGGCATCAACCTTCTGCCGGCCCCGGTCCAGGAAGAGCAGAGGCTTGACCTTGTAAAAAGGAATATGACGGCAGCGCTCGTCGTGTCGGCGCTTATAATCGCGATAATCTTCGGCACTATTTTGAAAAAGCTCTACGACAAAGTAATATATATATCGTATGTCGATTCGGAGCTTGCGAAGATTTCTCCGCAGGTAAAGCAGGCGAAGAAGATGGTAAAGGAGATGGATATCATCACCGCGAAAATCGCGGAACGGCCGCTTGCTATAGATATTGTAACCGAAGTATTCAAAATAACGCCGCCGGGCGTAACATTGACGATGATGGAGTACGAGAGCAATAAGGCAGTCTCGCTCAGAGGGACTGCGCCGAGTTTAAGCGACATTTTTCAATTCGTGACCACACTTGAAAGATCCGCTTATTTCGATAATGTCAAAGTGAAGTATGCCAACAAGAGAGCCGGGCAGGGAGTAAATATCGCAGATTTCGAGATAACCTGCCCCGTAGCGAAAGTTAAATAAGCCATGTTTATAAAGAATATGAGCAAGCGTGAGAGATTTATCGCCCTGGCGGCCGTGTCGTTCATAGCGCTTGCCATCCTCTATAATTTTATAATCGAGCCGGTTACCCGCCAATGGCAGTCTCTTAACAGCCAGATGGAATCGAAAGCCTCTGCGTTGAAGACGGGCATCGCTATTGTCTCAGCGCGCAAAACTATCGAAGAAAATTACTCGAAGTTTTCAAAATATGTCAGGAGCGAAAAGAACGAGGAAGAGTCCGTTGCCGAGGTTCTGGCGTATTTAGAGACCCTTTCCAGGAGCGATTCATGCCTTATATTGAACATAAAACCTGTAGGTACTAAAGATTTTGATACATATAAGGAACTGCTCGTAGACCTCTCCTGTGAAGGAGACTCGAGCCAGCTCACAAAATTTTTGTACGATATAGAAAACACCAAAAATATGATCCTGAAAATCCGTCATTTTTCATTGACGGCCAAGGCAGGGCAGGACGGCGCTCTGCGTGGTACCTTCCTTATCAGTAAGATAATCCTCGAATAAATAATGAATTTTTTCTTGACAGAAATTACGGTTATGATATACTCTCTACTTAGAGAGTAAGTGGTTACTCTCTAAGTAGAGAGTGGATATGGAAGATAAAAATATATACCTGATAAAAGACTTATCCCGCCTTTCAGGATTATCTGTCTACACAATCAAATATTATCTAAATCTTGGGCTTATAAAAGAGATCTCCAGGAGCCAGGAGACCAACTTCAGGTATTTCGATGATTCCACTCTCGAAAAATTGAATAAAATAATAAATCTGCGCCGCAACAAAACACCCTTAAAGAAGATATACCATTTACTGACCGGGTCAGTAAATGGTTAGCTATAGAGGATATAATGAGCTATTATGAAATCCTGGGGCTGAATAAAGAACCGTTCTCGACGAGCCCGGATCCCGCGTTCTTCTACCGTTCTTCCGCGCATTCCACCGCTATACAGCGCCTGGAGATAGCGATAAGGTTGAAGCGCGGCTTAAGCGTGATCCTGGGCGATGTCGGCATCGGTAAGACTACGATGTCGCGCGCCCTCCTGCAGAATTTTGCCAATGACGACGATTACATCTTCCATATCATACTTGATCCCACTTACAAATCCGAGTTCCAGTTCCTGACGAGCCTTTCTAAGATGTTCGGCATAAAACCCGACACGCGCTCCACCCTCGATTATAAGGAAGAGCTGGAGAAGTACCTTTTCAGGAAAGGTGTCGATGAGAATAGGACGGTCGTATTGTTGATAGATGAGGGCCAGAAGCTGTCGACGCCCTTTCTCGAGATATTGAGGACGCTCCTTAATTACGAGACGAACGAGTATAAGCTTTTACAGCTGGTGCTCGTTTCTCAGATGGAACTTCTGCCGCGGATAAAGAAGATAAAAAATTTCTATGACAGGATCGCATTGAAATATATTATAAATCCTCTCGACCTGGATGAGACGAAAGAGATGGTAGAATTCAGGCTTATCGAAGCAGGGTGCGACCCGACGAGAAAAGTATTTACGGATGAGGCTATTGAAAGCGTGTTCGAATATGCCCAGGGTTATCCGCGCAAGACATCGATAATCTGTCATAATGCGCTTGAGGCGCTTGTGATGCATCAGAAGTCCGTTGTGGACAGCGCGCTCATCTCCAAAATAATAGACAGAGAGAGTATATAAATGGTTAAAGAGACGTCCCCGGAAGAGAGACTGCTGAGCCTTATAAAAAAGAAGGCCAGGAAAGAAGAGTCCGGTCCGGAACCAAAAATACCTCAAGCACCTGAAACAGAGGTCGCAAAAATTATCAAAACCAACGAACGCATTTCTAAGGTGCTCAAGAGCGAACTTTTTAAAAACAAGCTCTTTGAACCGGCGAGCCTGAAGAACCTTAACAGGTACCTTATATTGGTCTTCGCCTTCCTTATATTATACTTTGTTATCGATCTGGCATTTGTGCGGCCGTATAAAAATGTCCAATTACTTGTGTCGAAAGCTTCCGGCGGAGGGGAGAGGAAGATTTTGCCGTCCGGAACAAAGGAGATCGCTGTCGTTAAGGATTACTCCTCATACGCGTCCGCCGCGCCTTCAAGGGTGGTCTTCGGCCAATATCAGGCCGCGCCTTCCGGCGAGGCGGCGATATCGTCCGGGGCAATGTCGGATCAGATAGGACTTGTCGGTATAATCGCGGGAGATAACCCGCAGGCGATAATAGAAGATAAGAAGGCACAGAAGACTTATTACCTGAACAAAGGGCAGTCTTTTGACGGATATGTCGTCGAAGAGATATCCGAAAATAAGGTTACCCTTGATTGCGAAGGCAAGAAGATAGCGTTGTTTTTGTAGTTAGATAACGGTTTTATTGTTCGTTGTTCGTTGAGCGTTGAGCGTAAGAGGAGGCAATATGAAGAAGATTATATCCGGAATAGCAGTTATAGCGTTTACCTTTATTTCACTATGCGGCCCGGCCGTTTCTGTAGAAGCCCAGGTGGACTCTACCGCTTCGCTTGCCTCCAATGCCAAAGGCGCCATGGCGCCGGTAACGACATCCGACAGGATATCGCTCGACCTTAAAGGCATGGATGTCGTCGAGGTGATAAAGATGCTTGCCACAAAAGGCGGCCTTAATATCATCCTCTCTGCCGACGTGAAAGGGCGTGTTACCATATTCTTAAAGAACGTCGGTATCATTGATGCCCTAGAGATAATACTTACGGCCAACGGCCTTGCATACGACAGGCGCGGTGAGATCATATATGTAATGTCGCAGAGGGAGTACGAGGCCATCTACGGCGAAAAATATGCCGAGAGGAAAGAGGCAAAGATATTCCATCTAAAATATGCTAAGGCCAGCGACGCCAGTAAGGCGCTGAACCAGATGAAGACGAAGATAGGCAAGATCGTGGTGGATGACGGGTCGAATACGATAGTGGTGATGGATTCTCCGGCGACGATATACGAGATCGGCAAGGCCATCAAAGCCATAGATATGCCGACGGTAACCAAAGTGTTCGAACTGAAATACGCCAGGGCCTCGGATATAAAACAGAAAGTGACCGATGTATTGACAAAAGGGGTCGGCTCCGTGCAGATCGACGAGCGGACAAATAAGGTTGCCGTTACAGACCTTGAGAGGCGGATGGTTGATATAGAGCGGATGGTGACAGCTTTCGATGACAAGCTCCAGCAGGTCTTGATCGAGGCGAAGATCATCCAGATCACTCTCGACGACAATTTCAAGCTGGGCGTCGACTGGCAATCAGTGATCAAGAAGGCGGGCCAGATAAGCAAAGACATAAATATCGTGAGCGCCTTCCAGCTCGCGGCGTCGAATGCGTTCGGTCCTCCCGGCGCGCAGTTAATAATAGGTTCCCTCGGAGAAACGGATTGGGGTACTATGATCCAGATATTGAAGACTGTCGGCGATACGGACCTTCTCTCGAGCCCGCGCATAACGGCGCTGAATAACCAGGAGGCGAAGATAATGATCGGTACCTCCCAGCCTTATGCCACCAATACCGTCACTCAAACTACGGGCCTTGCCACGACGGCGACCAACCTTACGTTTATAGATATAGGAGTGAAATTGTATGTTACTCCCACTATAAATAAAGACGGTTTCGTTACCATGAGGATAAGGCCGGAAGTGAGTTCCACGACGACTAATTATACTTACGGCACGCCGGCGACGACCGTTCCTGTTGTGGAGACCACGCAGGCGGAGACGAGCGTGACCGTAAAAGACGGGACGACGATAATTATAGGAGGGCTCATCAAGGACCAGCGGAAGAGTTCGGTCAATAAGATCCCCATCCTGGGCGATGTTCCTGTGCTCGGGGCAGCGTTCAGGCAGACCATAGATCAGATCATTAAACAGGAACTGGTGGTCTTCCTTACGCCTCATATTATCACCGGTGACTACGATATCCTGGAACAACCCAAGACGTATCCGATCGGAGAAAAAGGTTTTACCATGTCCGAGTCTCCGACATTCGAAAGGCGCAATCCTATAGAGATAAGCCCCGGTATGTTTAAAGAAAAGAAGACCTGGCCGGATTGGTCGAAGTCCCATAAACAGGAGACGTCGGGCAAGGTTGTCATAAATACGCCGGAAGATTATTTCTATATCCTGAAGTCCAAAATATTAGGTAAGATACGGCTTCCGGAGGGGAAGAAGATCTCTATGAAGGGCAGTGTTAAACTGACATTTGTCCTGTCGCCGAAGGGCGAGCTTAGGTCCGGACCAGAGATAATAAAGTCGTCGAATTCCGCGTTGAGCGGCCCGGCCATAGATGCCGTAAAAAAGGCGGCGCCTTTTCCGTCGTTCCCGGAATCGATGGGACCGGTAGAACAGCGTTTTAATATAGATATTTCGAACCAAAAGGGGGAGCTTGATGAATAAGGATGGCGGTAAGATAGTGATAATAGCTTTGTCGGTAGTCTGTTTCATACTTCTCTATTCCACCGTAGCTTTTTATGTTATGGAGGAGGGAGAGAAAGGTAAAAAGGTCCTCCTGCAGAAGAAATTCGAAGAGGCAACCGCCGCCGGGCAGGATTTTGAAACACGTTTAAAAGAAGCAGAGATAGTTAGTGTGGAGCTCAAGACGCGGCTTAAGGCCCAGGAAGAGACTATAACCGCATCTGCGCAGCGTCTCGAGGATGCTAAAAAAGAAAATAGCGGCAATCTCTTCAAGCTCCAGGAACGCGAAAACGAAATCCGCGCGATGAAAGAGAGGCTGGATAAGGAGACCGCCGAGAAAGAGAGCCTGGCCGGCAAGGTAGAAAAGATGAATGCCGAATGCATTAATCTTAAAGTACAACTCGATAGTTTCCTTAAGACCAAAGAAGATACAGAGCGGAAGGGTAAAGATAAGCTCGAAAAAGAAGGCCTTTCTCTCGGCACGATAGTAGTTGATCAGAAGTAGCGGTAAGTTACCTTGACTTTCATCCGTATATTATGTAAAATTATCTCACTAAGATGAAGAAGCGCCCGAAGAGACCCATCAAGGCCAGAAAGAGATGGGTCATAAATCCCAGGGTTCGTATTACGGAGAGCGGAAAGCTCTATAAAAGGGCAAGGGTAAGGAGAGAGGTCTTAAATACGCATGAAGACTGATAAAAGCACCCGGAAACTCAAACTTGGTTTGCCGAAAGGGAGCCTGCAGGAAGCAACCGTCAGGATGTTCAGAAAGGCCGGTTTTTATGTCGGCATAAGCGAACGGTCCTATTTCCCGTCGATAGATGATGACGAGATAGAAGTTATACTCTTCCGCGCGCAGGAGATGTCGCGCTATGTCGAAGACGGTATTCTCGACGTCGGTATTACCGGCAACGATTGGATACTGGAGAACTCTTCTAACGTCGTAAGAGTTGCCGAGCTTATTTATGCCAAACAGAGCATGCGGCCCGTGCGGTGGGTACTTGCCGTCCCGGAAGCTTCGCGGATAAAGAAGATCAAGGACCTGAAGGGCAAACGTGTGGCCACCGAGCTGGTGAACGTTACCACGAATTACCTGAAGAGAAACGGCGTAAAAGCGGAGGTGGAGTTCAGCTGGGGCGCTACCGAAGTCAAGGCGGCCGTCGGGGTCGATGCCATAGTAGAAGTGACCGAGACCGGGTCCAGCCTGCGGGCAAATAAATTGAGAGAAGTTGCGACGGTATGTGAGTCTACGACACAGCTTATCGCCAACAGGAAGAGCTGGATGACGCCATGGAAGCGGCACAAAATAGAGAACCTCGCACTTCTCTTAAAAGGCGCGATACTTGCCGAAGAGAAAGTCGGATTAAAGATGAACGTGTTGAAGAAAGATCTGAAGGCGGTGCTCGGACTTCTGCCGGCAATGATGAAACCGACCATATCGGAGCTTTCCGACCCGGCATGGGCGGATGTGGATACGATCATCGACGAAAAGACCGTAAAATATCTCATACCGCAGTTAAAACGCGCGGGTGCGCAAGGTATAATAGAGTATCCCTTAAATAAGGTCATATATTGAAAAATACGAGATCCAAATCCAAAATAATTTCAAAATCCCAACCCTCCTTGGTATTATTTTTAGTATTGGGATTTATTCCTTATTAGGAGGTGATCAACAATGCCCTGCGGTAAGAAGAGAAAAAGAGCGAAGATGGCGAAGCACAAGAGAAAAAAAAGGATGAGAAGGGATCGCCATAAGAAGAAATAGAAGGGTCTTGTAAAGACAAGGTGTTATTGAAAAATATTTCGATTTACCTGGCAGGTTTTTTTGTCCTTCCGGCGCTGATGATTACAGATTCAGAGGCCGTAACGGACATATCTGCAAGGGGTTATCTGTTTAGCGTGCATGAAATTCGCATAGAGAGCGCCCGTCCATCGGGCGCTCTTGCGAAATCGCTCGCCCATTACACCATGGGCATTATCTACGATAATGAAGAGAGGTTCGAAGACGCGATACGGGAATATAGCGAAGCATTGGCTTTAGAGCCTGATATAAGTTATATACATACGCGCCTTGCCATAGATTACATCCTGACGAACAAAGAAGAGCAGGCGCTCGCGGAGCTCGAAATAGCCGTCGCGCTCGACCCGGCCGATACAAGGCCGAAATTTTTGAAGGCACTTGCTTACACAGCGCAGGAAAAGTTCGAAGATGCCAGGAAAGAATATGTCGACATAATACGCAAGGATCCGGAATCGGTCCTGGCGCTCTCTTCGCTGGCGGACCTACTGGTCCTGCAGGAAAAGCTCGTCGAAGCAGCCTCTATATACGAAAAACTTCTCAAGAAAGAGAAGAATTCGTTTGCCCTATATTTCAATCTTGCCGTCATCTATTCTAAGCTCGGCAAGACGGGCGCTGCGATAAAAAAGCTGGAAGAAGCGGTTGAACTGGATCCGGATCGTGTCGAGACGCCGCTCTACTATTATCTTGGGTTGTTATATTTTAAGGCGGGCAAGATAGATAAGGCGATTGCCCAGTATGATTTATTGGTAAAAAGCGATCCCAGAGATGCCCTTGCTTATGTCCACTGGGCGGATCTTTACCTGAAGCTGAATAGATACGGCGATGCCATTGCCGTTTTAGATAAGGCCTTAAAGGGCGGAATAAAAGACGCGGAAGTTTATCTCGCTATGGGTTATGCTTATAGCGAGCTTAAGGATTACTCAAAAGCGTTGAAATTTTATAATACCGCTCTCAGGCTTGACAAGGACGCGCCCATGGTCTATTTTTACTTGGGTGCCTTATATGATAAGCTTAAGGACAAAACTGCCGCGGTAAAAAATTTCCGGGCAGCGATAAGGCTGGACCCCGGTTTCTCGGATGCTTATAATTACCTAGGTTATATGTTGGTTGAATCCGGCGAGAACCTGGACGAAGCCGTTATGCTTATAAAGAAAGCGCTTGAAATCGATCCGGAGAATGGCGCATACATAGATTCGCTGGGTTGGGCATATTTCAAGAAGGGTGAAACAGGAGAGGCTCTTAAGCTGCTCAAGCGGGCTGTCAAGCTGGAACCGGCGGAAGCCGAGATAAAGAACCATCTGGAGACGGTTAAGAAGAGCCTGAAGAAATAATTTCAAATGACAAAATCCAAATGACAAATCAATCTTTAAATGACCAACATTAAAATATTTGGTTTTAAATGATTGATTTGGATTTTGAAATTTGGAATTTGTCATTTAATAGAAAGATGTTTGCATGGATAAACAAGTTGATGTTTTAGCGTTGAAAAGAAAAGCGATAGATATCAGAAAAGATATACTAAAAATGCTTATGCTCGCGGGCTCGGGCCACACGGGCGGGAGCCTCTCGATCGTGGAGATATTGATCGCGCTATATTATTATAAGTTAAAACACGATCCTAAGAAACCCGGCTGGAACGGGCGCGACTACTTTTTGCTTTCGAAAGGACACGCGGCACCCGCGCTCTATGCCATCCTGGCCGACTGGGGTTATTTCCCCAAAGATAAGCTCTGGAGCTTGCGTAAACTGGGCAGTTCCCTGCAGGGCCATCCGCAGAAAGGCCTGGCCGGTGTGGAGATATCGAGCGGTTCGCTCGGCCAGGGTCTTTCGATAGCGAACGGCATCGCCCTTGCCTCGCGCCTGGATAAGAGAGACACGAGGGTCTATTGTCTTATGGGCGACGGCGAGACGAACGAGGGTCAGGTATGGGAAGCCGCTATGACGGCGGCGCATTACAAGCTCGACAACGTTTGTGCTATAATCGATTTTAACGGGCTCCAGATAGACGGGTTCTGCTGCGAGGTGAAGGATATGGGCCCTTATATTAATAAGTGGGCCGACTTTGGCTGGAATACGATAGAGACCGACGGCCACGACATAGAAAAACTCGCCTCGGCGCTCGATTCGGCCGCGCGCTCGAAGGGTAAACCGACGATCATAATTGCGCATACTATAAAAGGCAAAGGTGTTTCATTCGTAGAGAATAAAGTCGAGTGGCACGGTATAGCTCCGAAAAAAGAAGAGTACGAACGTGCCGTAAAAGAACTCGACGCAGAGCTTGAAAAATTAACGACCCAATAGCGAGGAGAAAGATATGACGCCGCAAAGATTAAAAATTATACTCATGTATGTTAAGTTATACCGTTTAAAGATCATCGTAGTTGTCGCCGCCATAATAGTATTGGTTTTTGCAATAATGGGGCTGATGTCGCTGGAATCCTTCTATCGTAATATTACGCTTGCCCAGCTGCCCATACAGATTCTCCTGACGGTGCTTAGTGCGTTCATATTCGTTATCATGTATCTCAAGTGGGGCACCAGCATGATGGCGCAGCTGACAACCAAGCGTCCGAGAGGAAAATTTGTCCAGGTAAAATGGAGTGACGTCATCGGCATGGAAGAAGCCAAGCGTGAGGCCTGGGAAGTCGTCCAGCTTATCAAAGACCGCGCAAAGGTCAAAAAAATCGGCGGAAAGATAGTGCGCGGCATACTTATGATCGGGCCGCCCGGATGCGGTAAAACTTATCTGGCCAAAGCTATAGCTACGGAAGCAGGTATCCCGTTCCTGGCCATGTCCGGAAGTTCTTTTGTAGAGATCTTCGTGGGAGTCGGGGCAAGCAAAGTACGGAAACTTTTTAAGCAGGCGCGAATGCTTGCCGAAGGTTACGGCGGATGCATTATATTCATCGATGAGTTGGATTCGATAGGGTCAAACAGGATATTCAATGCTTTCGGCAGCCAGGAGAAAGATTCGACACAAAACCAGATGCTTGCAGAGATAGATGGTGTGCAGGAAAAAGAGCAGAATATCATCATTATAGGAGCAACTAACGCGGATGAGCAATATCTTGATCCCGCCATGTTGAGGCCGGGCAGGTTTGACAGAAAATTGTATATAGACAAACCGAATTTGCAGGATAGAGAAAGAATATTCGAATATTATTTCAGCAAAATAAAATATGATAAGCAATCCATCGATATGAAGCACCTTGCCAAGAGAGCCGTGTATAAAACGCCGGCGGAAATCGAAAATATAGTCAAAGAGGCGGCTTTAATCGCGGCAAGAGATCAAAGGGAGGAAGTAAGCTATAAACACATTTCCGAGGCGATAGAGCGTATCGAGATGGGGTTAAAGCATAAGCGGTACATGACGCCTAAAGAAAAAGAGATGGTGGCTTATCATGAAAGCGGCCACCTGGTAGTCCTGTATCTATTGCATCCCACCGACGATGTGTTCAAGGCGTCCATAGTCGGCCGCAGGGAGGCTTTAGGAGTAGTTTATCACCAACCGCGCGAGGAGCTGTTTACCAAATCCAGAGACGCGTTTCTTGCCGATATAAAAGTATCTCTGGCGGGTTTTGTCGCCGAAAAGGTAAGGTTTGGTATCACATCCAGCGGTGTCGCGTCGGATTTTTGGACGGCCATGAGGATCGCGCATTCAATGGTATGGGAACTGGGCATGAATGATGCCGGACTGGTGGGTGATTACACCGCCATACCGGAAACCCAGCTCTCCGACCATACAAAGGAAACGTTAAATAATGAAACTAATAAAATATTCCAGAAGTGTTTGAAAGACGTCGAAGACCTGCTCATAAAAGAGAAGGTAATTCTCGAAAGGTTTGTGAAAGAATTGCTGGAGAAGGAAGAGCTCGATTACGATGAGATAGAAAAAATATTCCAGGAATACGGCAAGTTTCATGCGAAAGATTTATGAGAAGAGCGGTAGCTTTAATTGTCGCCTCCGGTTTGCTATTTGCTGTCGTGACGGGTTGCGCCCCGACTTATCCTAAAGAGAAAGTTGCCGAGTCGATAGTCCGGCTTTGTAAAAAAGAATATAAACTCGACGTAAAAGTTGCTACCATCGGCAAAACAGTTGCGATATACGCGCCGCTTGCGGATCTTTGGGATCCGATGTTTGCGTTGACGAAACACGCCGGCGAGGAATTAAACGACATAATCTTAAGCATATCGAGAGTGTCGCTATCTACGGACGCCGATTATAAATTTTACGTCGTAATTGCCCATGACACACGTCTACCCGAGATACAGATAATAATAGTGAAGGCCGTAGAGGACGTTAAGCGGTTTATGTTAAGCGACATATCCCGGGGCGAATTTTCCAAGAGGATGCTCATCGATAAGCGGATAAGCCCCCAGGCAAAGAAGGAGCACGCCATAAAAGAGGTCTTTGAAAAGATGGGCCTCGACAGGAAATGGCAGGACGCCGTAATGAACGACTTCTTCCGCTCCCAGCCCGCGTCGCTCGGTGATATAGGCTACTGGAACGGCAGGTTCTACGTAAAAGATGTTTCGCTCCCGGAGTTTTTGGCCGAACAGATAGCGGCTCGGATAAAGATGGAATTTTTCGAAGAGCGGAAGCTTGCCGATGCCGTCCTTATTAAATCGACGAGGGGTGAGTACGTTTCATTGGCCGGTAAATCATATTTTCAGATATGGGTTTCGGCCGAATCGAAGACATTCGGCCAAACCGGGACGCCGGCAATGTCAAACATAATTTTCAAGAATAGCCTTGATGTCATTGCCGCCGTCTTACACGGCTATAGGTTTGAGAATTATGAATACATCGAGATTACCGACGAGGCAGCGGCGAGGTCGATCAAGGTTACAAAAGAGATGCTGGAAGATTTCAGGAAGAAGAAACTCACGTTCGATAATTTATTGAGTCAGACGGGATAATGAGGAGAAGATGACTGCTGAAAAGACGAAAATGGTATCGACAAGGGACGGTTTCGGCGAGGGATTGATAGAGCTGGGCAGGACAAATAAGGATGTGGTGGTCCTCTCGGCCGACCTTACGGATTCTACGCGCGCGGCGTGGTTTAAAAAACAATTTCCGGAACGTTTCTTCGGCCTGGGCGTGGCGGAGCAGGATATGTTCGGTACCGCGGCGGGTTTCGCGCTTATGGGCAAGATTCCGTTCGCGTGCACATTCGGTGTTTTTGCTTCGGGACGGGCATGGGACCAAATACGCGTATCGGTGGCGTATATGAATTTAGGCGTGAAGATCGTGGGAACGCACGGCGGGATTTCCGTCGGGCCGGATGGCGCGACACACCAGGCGGTAGAAGAGATAGCTCTTATGAGAATAATACCCAATATGACGGTGATCGTGCCTGCCGATGCGATCGAGGCGCGAAAGGCGACGATAGCGGCGGCTGGGCTAAAAGGCCCGGTCTACTTAAGATTGGGCCGCGCGGGTGTCCCGGTCATTACAAAAGAAGCGAATTCTTTTAATATAGGCAAGGCCAATACGCTGCGCTCGGGCACGGACCTTACTATATTTGCCTGCGGGCAGATGGTCTCGGAGGCGCTTACAGCCGGAGATATGCTGGCAAAGGAAAAAATAAGCGCGCGTGTCATAAATGTGCATACACCAAAACCGATCGACAGGGATGTTATTATAAAGGCCGCCATCGAGACCGGCGCCATAGTTACCGCAGAAGAACATACTATTATGGGCGGTCTCGGCTCAGCTATCGCGGAAGTCGTTAGCCAGGATTGCCCCGTACCTGTAAAGATGGTGGGTGTTCGGGACCGTTTTGGCGTTTCAGGCGAGCCTGCCGAGCTTTTTAAGTATTTTGGTCTTACGGCAGATGAGATCGTTAAGGCCGCTCGTGAAGCGCTTAAAATGAAGAAGAAAACGTAAGGTTATAGAAACCTTAACTCATCATGAACTCCATCACACTCACCGCACCTGCGAAGGTTAATCTTCTCCTGAAGGTCCTATCCAAGCGAAAAGACGGCTATCATAGTATCTATACGCTATTCGAGCGCATATCCCTCGCGGACAAAATCACGATCTCCAAAATTCCGAAAGGTATCATCGTAGAATCGGATAAGTTCATTACCTCCGAGGCCAAAGATAATCTTGTCTATAAGGCGGCGGCATCCATGCTTAAGATAAATGGCGGCGGCAAGCCGGGGGGAGTGAAGATAAAAATCGAGAAACACATTCCTATTGCGGCCGGCCTGGGCGGCGGCAGTTCCGATGCCGCAAGCACGCTCATAGGCGTAAATAGCCTGTATAATATAAAATTAAGACAAACAGAATTGATGAAAATGGGCGGAACATTGGGCGCCGACGTCCCATTTTTCTTATTGGATAGGCCTTTTGCCATAGGAAAAGGCAGGGGAGATGATCTGGGGGCGTTTAATTGCAGAAGGTCTCTATGGCACCTTATAGTATATCCCGGATTTAAACTTGCCACGAAGGATGTATATGAGGCGTTTGACGGCCTGCCGAAGGGCTTGACAAAGAAAGGCGAGGATGATAAAATACATCGTTATTTTACCGCACCATTTTGCTTTAATTCGCTCGAACAGATGCTATATAACGACTTAGAAGATACGGCGATAGTTCAAAATAAGGTCTTGGGAAGTGTAATAGAACGCTTGGCCGCTTCTAGTGGGAGAAACACCATTGTGTCGGGAAGTGGGCCGAGCGTATTTTGTCTGTGCAAAACGGGAAAGGAGGCGGCTTTAGCCAGGAAACGGCTGTTAAAAAGTGTGCCGGCATCTGAACGTAAAAGCTGGCAGGTATTCGTCGCAAGAACAGAAAAATGAGGGGTTAAATACACCATGCAGATCAGTGAAGTAAAGGTCTTCTTGAAAGAAGGACAGGATAAAAAATTAAAGGCTTACGCGACAGTTACTTTCGACAATTGTTTCGTTGTAAGGAACGTTAAGGTGATAGAAGGCAATAAAGGGATGTTTGTTGCTATGCCTTCCAGGAAGTTAAAAGACCCATGTCCGAAATGCGGTTTTCGGAACGCGGTGAGATCGAAATTCTGTAATCAGTGCGGGACGAGTCTGCCGATGACCGAACCTAAACCGTTCGTGCCGGGCGATGATTCGACAAGACAGTCCGAACACAAGGATATAGCTCATCCCATAACCGCGGAGTGCAGGGATTATATCCAGAAGAAGGTCCTGGAAGCCTACGAAAACGAAAAGAAGTCTCCGTCGTCTCAGCAGGGCCATAGCGCGGTCCATGTTTCCGCCCCGCGTAGTCCGTCCCGCGAGATCGAGGAAGATACCGATATAGAGTTATAAGGTAGTCTCGTCGTTTGTCGTTCGTATTTCGTTACGATATACCAAATACGAACGATGAGCTACGAACGACGAAATTGCCCGGTGGTGTAATGGTAGCACACCAGCCTTTGGAGCTGTGGGTCCTGGTTCGAATCCAGGCTGGGCAACCATGGTTCGACGCGCCAAAAATTGGCGATAGCAAATTTGGTCCTGAAGATACTACGAATGGAAGCTCTAAAGGACCTAAGAGGCAGATATGAAAGAACCGGTAGCGATAATACTGGCGGCGGGCAGGGGCACAAGGATGAAATCCGAGATGCCCAAAGTCCTGCATAAGATATGGAATAAGCCCATAATCGATTATGTGCTTGCCTCTGTCCGTAATGCGGGAGTCTCCGAGATAATCCTCGTCGCAGGCCATGGCAGCGCGCTCTTAAAAGAGGCCGTGCCGGGAGTAAAGATTGTGGTGCAAAAAGAGCTGCGCGGCTCCGGCGATGCCGTTAGTACAGCACGGAAAGCGCTGAAGAATCTTTCCGGGGATATAGTTGTAGTATGCGGAGATACGCCGCTTATCCGCCCGGAAACCATAAATGGCCTTATCGCGAAACATAAGAGTTCCGGCGCGGCCGTGACAATACTCACAACGAAGGTTATCGATCCGACGGGATACGGCAGGATCGTAAGGGACGATAACGGCAAGGTGAAGGCGATAGTCGAACAGGAGAAGACGAGCCTCTATGAAGAGGTTATAAACGAGATAAATGTAGGGACATACTGTTTCAGGGCCGCCGATCTATTTGCCGCGCTTGAGGCTGTGAAACCGGATAATAAGAAGAAGGAGTTTTTCCTGACCGACACGGTAGATATCCTTAAGAATAACGGTAAGCCGATAGAATCTTATCTGGCAAAAGATCCGGGCGAGACGATAGGCATAAATACACGTAAGGATCTTGCCGAGGCTGCCGCTATCCTGAAGACGCGGACGGCCGGGGAGCTGATGGCGAACGGCGTTACGATCGAGGATCCTCTCTCGACGGTGATATATCCCGGCGTGAAGATCGGCAGGGATTCGATTATACATTCGAATACGGTTATAGAGGGTGACGTAGAGATAGGGTCGGGATGCAGCATAGGGCCCTTTACAAGGATACGCCCCCATGTGCGCATAGGTAACGATGTCGAAGTCGGCAATTTTGTCGAGATAAACAGGACGCGCGTCGGCGACCGCACAAAGATAAAGCACCATACCTACCTTGGCGATGCCATCGTCGGTAATAATGTCAATATAGGCGCCGGGACGATAACAGCCAACTATGACGGGAAGTCGAAGAACAGGACCGTGATAGAGGACGGCGCGTTTGTCGGCGTGGGTGCTGTCCTGATTGCGCCCATTAAAGTGGGCCGCCGGGCCGTTGTCGGCGCGGGTTCGGTTGTGCCGAAAAATCACGATGTGGCGGGAGGCACGACGGTATTGGGCGTGCCTGCGAGAGTGTACCGGAAGCGTAAAGACCCAAACAGACGGCATAAATAATTCTGAAATCCAAATATCGAAATTCGAAACAAATACGAAATTCAAAATTATAAAATTGGGAGACAGAGATGAGAAACCACTTGCTGGTTTTTAGCGGTAATTCCAACAGGAAGCTCGCGGAGGATATCTGTAAATTTCTGAAAGTGAAACTCGCCGACGCGTCGGTCGACCATTTTTCCGACGGGGAGATACGCATCAAGATAAACGAAAATGTCCGCGGCCACGATGTCTTCGTCGTCCAGCCCACATCATTTCCCTCGAACGAGAACCTGATGGAACTTCTTATAATGATAGATGCGCTGAGGCGCGCCTCTGCCCAGAGGATAACGGCGGTCCTGCCGTACTTCGGCTATGCCAGGCAGGACAGGAAAGACCAGCCGCGCGTGCCGATCACGGCGAAGCTCGTCGCGAACCTTCTTGCGGTCGCCGGGGCCGACAGGGTCCTGACGATAGACCTGCATGCGGGCCAGATACAGGGTTTCTTCGACATACCGCTCGATCACTTATTCGCTTTCACTATATTCACGGAACATATAAAGAAGCTGAAACTCGACTCGAACCTTGTAATAGTCTCTCCCGACGTCGGCGGCATAAAGACGGCGCGGGCATACGCCAAGCGTCTTAAGTGTTCGCTTGCGATCGTCGACAAAAGGCGCGTTAACGATAAGCAGGCGGAAGTAATGCATATAATGGGTGACGTCAAAGGCAAACATGCCGTTATAGCCGATGACATGGTCGCAACGGCGGGTTCGCTCGTCGAGGCGGTCGAAGCGATAAAGAAGGCCGGCGCCAAAGATGTATATGCGACCATTACGCATCCCGTATTATGCGGCCCGGCGATAGAGAGATTGAAAAAATCGGCTCTTAAAGAATTGGTAGTTACGGATACGATACCTTTGGCAAAAGAGAAGCGGATAGGCAAGATCAGGGTCCTTTCCGTTGCTTCTCTTCTGGGCGAAGCTATAAAGAGGATACACGAGGAAGAATCGATCAGCGTGTTGTTCGATTAAATAAGCCATAAGTGCGAATTAATCCCGCAAGTACCTATTGAAGACCTCGGTCTAAGGTTCCAGCTTGCGGGGCTAAAAACGAGGAAGGTAAATAATGGAAAAGATAATACTGAAAGCAGAGACAAGGACAGCAACCGGCAAGAAGATTGCCAAAGACCTGAGGGCGAAAGGGATCATCCCGGCCAATGTATACAAGTCCGGTAAGCAGGCCACGAACCTGCAGGTTGTCGTAACCGACCTGAAGGATGTTTTGCATACTAGGGCCGGCGAGAACGTAATCATAACGCTTAAGATATCCGGCGAGGGCAATCTCAAGGATAAGACGGTAGTTATCAAGGAGATACAGCGTGAACCTATCAAAAGCCAAATCCTCCATATCGATTTCAACGAGATATCGCTTACCGAAACATTGAAGGTAAACGTGCCTTTGGTCTCGCGCGGAGAGCCCGTCGGAGTAAAAGTGGACGGCGGCATACTCGAACACATTATGCGCGAACTGCAGGTAGAGTGTCTGCCTACAGCTATTCCCGAAAAATTGGAAGTCGATGTCTCGAACATGAAGATAGGCGACGCCATATATGTAAAGAATGTGGTCCTGCCGGAAGGCGTGAAGGTATTGAATGACGCTGAACTCATCGTCATGATAGTGAAACCCCCGAAGGTAGAGGTTCCGAAAGAAGAGGTTGCGGCCGAGGGCGCTGTTGAACCCGAGCTCATAAGGAAGAAGAAAGAAGAAGCTGTGGAAGGCGAAGCGGCGGCGCCTAAGGAAGAGGCGAAACCGGCTGCCGGAGCCAAGGAAGAGAAAAAATAATAACAAATGTCAAAATCCAAATCAATCATTTAAATCCAAATATTTGAATATTGGTTATTTGAAGATTGATTTGTCATTTGTCATTATAAAATTTAGGGGTTAGCGTGAAACTGATAATAGGTTTGGGTAATCCCGGTTTAGAGTACCGGCACACCAGGCACAATATGGGTTTCGATATCGTAACGGCGCTTGCCAAGGAAAACGGTATAAAGATAAACAAGGAGCGCCATTTTTCGCTTGTAGGGAAAGGCCGGATCGCCGGAGAAGACGTTCTGCTGGTATTGCCGCAAACCTATATGAACCTCTCCGGGAGAGCGGTCGGCGAGATAGCGAGCCGCGAAATGAAGGATGCGGCCGAAATACTCGTCGTATGCGATGATATAAATATCGAGCTTGGCCGCATAAGGCTAAAACCCCGCGGCTCATCAGGAGGGCACAAGGGCCTGACATCGATAATAAGCACGCTCGGAAGAGATGATTTTGCGCGCCTCAGGGTGGGCATCGCTACGGAAGTGCATAGGGGCGACATAACAAATTATGTGTTAAGCCCTTTCAGGCGCAAAGAGGCGAGAAACGTCTCTCATGTCATATCGCTTGCCGTGGACGCTATTACCTGTCTTTTGGCCGACGGGATCGATAAGGCTATGGCAAAGTTTAACAGGAGAAAGGTTGGCACGTCGTAAAAAAGGTTTTGTTTTAAAGATAATAATATGGTAAAGTGAATAATCAAACAGGGGGCAGAATACCGATGAATAACTATGAGATCCTTTTCATAATCAAACCGGAACTTAAGGAAGAAGAATTGAAGAACGTTGCAAAGGCGATAACCGATTCCGTAACAAAGAACGGCGGCACGATAAATAAAGAAGAGAATTGGGGGAAGAAACAGCTTACCTACCCGGTGAAGAAGTCGAAAGAGGGCTATTATTACAAGCTCGATTTTACCGCTCCTCCGGAGGCGATCGAAAAACTCGAAGCCGGCTACAGGCTCAATGCCGATATATTACGGACGATGGTGACGAAGAGGTAAATTTGTCGTTCGCTTGATAGACATTACGATATACTAAATACGATATACGAACGACGAAAGAATAGAAAGAGAGCGCAAAGATGGCCGCAAGTCTAAATAAGGTGCTTTTGATAGGCAATCTTACAAGGGATCCGGAATTGCGGTATATACCCAGCGGTTCCGCCGTTGCTACATTTACCGTGGCCGTAAACAGGGTTTACAAGGACCAGGCCGGGGAGAAAAAAGAGCAGGTGTCGTTTATACGGGTGGTCGTTTGGGGCCGCAGGGCGGAAGTATGCGGTGAGTACCTGTCGAAAGGCAGCCCGGTCTTCGTCGAAGGAAGGCTGCAGTCAAGGGACTGGGAGACGCAGGATGGCCAGAAACGTTCTACCGTCGAGGTAATAGCGGATAATGTGCAGTTCCTGCGGGGCGCGGCGAAGCAGGGCGGCGCGCCGGGTGAGCGTAGCGAGTCTCCGGCACCCGAAGATATAGAGACGATCAATTTGAGTGAAGAGCCGCCAGCGCCGGGCAGCGCTAATCCTTCGCCGGGCTCAGGCGTAGCCCCGCGTGATAGCCGAGGGGCTAAAAAAGAAGCTTCTCAGGCGCCGCGAAACGCGGATGAAGAGGCGCCGTTTTAAATCGTCGTTCGTATATCGTTTACGAAAGACGAAAAACTTGACTATAACTAACGAGGAGAGATATGTTCAAACCGTTCAATAAACCCGAAAGAAAGAAAGTTAAAAGAGATCCTTCTAAGAAGAAGGTCTTCAAAAAAAGGCCGTGCAGGTTCTGTAATGATAAAGTTAAGAACCTGGACTTCATAGAATATCTCAGGTTCCAGAAGTTCCTGACAGAGAGAGGCAAGATAGTGCCGTCCAGGATATCCGGCAACTGCGCGAAACACCAGAGACAACTGTCCAAGGCCATACACAAAGCCCGGATAATGGCGCTATTACCGTTCGTATCGGAATAAAATCGTCATTTGTTGTTCGTTGTGCGTTGTTAGTTGTTCGTATAGTGTAACGGAAGAAGAGGATGCGCAAGATGAAGGTCATACTTTTACAGAACGTGGATAGGCTGGGCAAGATCGGTGAAGTCATTACCGTTAAAGAAGGCTATGCGAGGAACTTTCTGATTCCCAAAGAACTTGCCAGGGCGGCTACGGCCGGCAACATGAAAATGCTCGGCCAGCTTAAGAAGAAACAGGCCGAAGAGGATGCAAAACGGATGGCGGAAGTTAAAGCGCTAGCCGAAAAAATATCCGCGGTCTCCATTACGATTCCTGCCCAGGCCGGTGAAGAGGATAAGCTCTTCGGTTCCGTCTCGGGTGAGGCTATAGCGGAGGCCCTTGCCGCAGAAAGCATCGTGGTGGATAAACGCGACATAATTTTAGACGAGCCTATCAAAAAGATCGGCGTATATCAGGTAACGGTAAAACTTCACCCGGAAATCAAGGCAAGTTTAAAGGTCTGGATCGTCAAGAAATAGACTAAAATTATAATGCCCGCACAAGAGATAATCGAAAAACTACCGCCGCAGAGCATAGAGGCAGAGATGGCCGTCCTCGGCTCAATGCTTTTGGACCGCGATGCTATATCGCAGGCCGTAGAAGCGCTCGAGCCTTCATTCTTTTATAAAGAGGCGCATAAGAAGATATACTCCTCCATATTGAAACTTTTCGATGAGAATAAAGGTATCGATATCGTTACGCTGATTGACGAGCTTAAGCGGTCGAACTGGCTCGATGAAGCGGGCGGGCCGGCCTATATAACGACCCTCTCCTCGAGCGTTCCCACGACGGCCAACTTTGTCCATTATTCAAAGATAGTAAAAGAGAAAGCCCTTTTAAGAAAACTCATAACAACAGCTACCCAGATAGTCTCGAATTGTTATGATACCACGCAGGATATAGACGGCATCCTGGACAAATCCGAACAGCTCATATTCGATGTAAGCTCGAAGAAAGTCGAATCGCGTTTTTCGCCTTTACGGGAAGTGATAAAAAGTTCGATCGAGACGATAGACAATCTATACCAGAGAAAAGAGAATATCACGGGACTCGCAACCGGCTATCGCGATCTCGATATGAAGACCGCGGGTTTTCAACCTTCCGATTTTATAGTAATAGCCGGGCGGCCGTCGATGGGCAAGAGTGCGCTCGCATCCTGTATCGTCGAACATATCGGCGTTGTGGAAAAAGAATCCGTGGCGTTCTTCTCCCTCGAAATGTCGAAGGAACAGCTTGTGCAGAGGATGCTATGTTCGCACGCCAGGGTCGATGCCCATAAGGTGAGGACGGGATTCCTTTCGCAGGCCGATTGGCCCAGGCTCGTCAGTGCCGCCGGGAAACTCTCCGAAGCGCCGATATATATAGATGATTCGCCGGGTTCGACGGTCCTTGAAATACGTACAAAAGCCAGGCGTCTGAAGGCCCAGTTTAACATAAAGATGATAGTCCTGGACTACCTGCAGTTGATGCAGGGGCCGTCCGGCGCGGATAACAGGCAGCAGGAAATATCGGAGATATCGAGGTCGCTCAAGGCGCTCGCAAGAGAGCTTAACGTTCCGGTTATCGCGATAAGCCAGCTCTCCCGCGCCGTCGAGCAGAGATCGGACCACAGGCCGCAGTTATCGGACTTAAGAGAATCCGGCGCGATAGAGCAGGACGCGGATCTCGTCCTTCTGCTATTAAGGGAAGAGTATTATAATCCTACAGATGAAAATAAAGGCGTGGCGGAAGTTATAATAGCCAAACAGAGGAACGGCCCGGTCGGGAGCCTTAACCTGGCGTTTCTGGGTGAATATATGAGATTCGAAAATCTGGCGGCGAAGACGGAAGAGTTCGTAGGTGTAGATATGGAGAACGCATGAGTCTGCTCCGCCAATCAACTCTCAGGTCGAGGCATGTCTTCGCAGGACTAATATTTTTGATGATGGTCTCTTCGAACGCTTATTCCGATACGGCCAACCCGCCCACAAACGAAGGCAAAGCGATCGCGGCCATAAAGGTGAAGAATAACAGGGCCATCAGCACCGAAATCATCTTATCCAAGATCAGGACCAAGGTGGGCGACAAGTACAGCCAGGAGGTATTAAACGACGATCTGAAGAAGCTGTACGCCACGCAATATTTCATGGATATATCGATAGACGTCGAAGATTACCAGGGCGGTGTCGCCGTCACTTTTGCCGTAGAAGAGAAGCCGGTTATCGAGGATATAGTCTTTAAAGGCAATAACGAATTCAGGCCCACTAAATTAAAATCGACAATGAAGTCCAAGCCGAATGACATGCTTAACCTCTCCCTACTGGCCCAGGATATGGCAGAGATAAGGATGCTTTATGTAAAGAAAGGTTTTCCGCAGGCGGACGCCAAATATACCATCGATACGGATAAAGAGACGAACAAAGCTATCATTACCGTGATAATCGATGAAAAGGTACATGTTAGAGTCTCAAGCGTAAAGATAACCGGCAATAAGGCGATCAAGACCAGAGAGATAAGGAAAGTCCTGGGGACGAAACCCGCATGGCTATTTAACCCCGGCATTTTTAACGACGAGACATTGCAGGACGATATAGATAAGATAAAATCGCTTTACGATGAGATTGGTTTCATGGATGCCGAGGTGACGCCGAAGCTGGCATATAGTCCCGACGGTAAAGTCCTTGACATGACTTTCGATATAAAAGAGAGTAAACAATATCTCATCGGCGACATAACGTTTAAAGGCAATCTCGTATATCCGGAAAAAAAGGTTCGGGCAAATATAGTGATGAAGAAAGGCAAACCGTTCTCGACGAGGGTGCTTCGTGAGGACGTCTTCTCCGTAAGACAGTATTACTATAAATACGGCTACATGAATGTCATAGTCGATGTCGAGAAGAACCTTAATCCGCAGACCGGTAATGTCGACCTGGTCTATAACATAGACCCCAAGGAGATCATATATATCGGCAAGGTCGATATACGCGGTAACCTTAAGACGCGCGATGTCGTTGTAAGAAGAGAGCTGAGGGTATTCCCCGGGGATAAGTTTAACGGTGACAAGATAAGAAGATCGAAAGAGAGGCTGTATAACCTGGGATTTTTCGAGAACGTAAGTTTCGATACGGAGGCGACAAATGATCCGAACGTCCAGAACCTTGTTGTCAACGTCAAGGAGACAAAGACCGGAGAGTTCTCGTTCGGCGGCGGCTACAGCTCCGTCGATATGCTTATGGGATTCGCGGAAATTACCCAGAGGAATTTCGATATAATGAATTTCCCGACGTTTACCGGCGGGGGGCAGAACCTGACCATTAAGGGTGAGATAGGTATGGTCAGGACGAATTATAACCTCGGGTGGACGGATCCATGGATATTTGGTTTCCCTTTCCTCGGAGGATTCGACGTCTACAGGACATCGCACGACAAGGATTCCGACACAGGCTGGCCGTATGACGAGACAAGGACCGGCGGTGATGTCAGGCTCGGTAAAGAGCTTACGGATACGTTAAGGGCCGATCTCTATTACAGGCTGGAAGACGTAAATATATCCAACCTCGACAGCAATGTGTCGCAGGACCTGAAAGACGAAAACGGCAGTAATTATATCTCAAGCTTATCGCTTTCCCTGACCCAGGATACAAGAGATAACGTATTTAATCCAGCCAAAGGTTATATGCTGGGCGGTTCGATAGAAGATGCAGGCGGCATCTTCGCGGGGGATAAGAATTTCTGGAAGGGGACGGCCTCGGCGGTCTATTATCATACGTTCTTTGAAAAGGTACTGCTCGAATTGAAGGCGAGGGGCGGGTTGGCGGATTCTTACGGCAGCACCAAAAATGTGCCTGTATATGAAAGATTCTACGCCGGCGGCGCCAATACCATACGTGGTTACAAAGAACGGTATGTGGGGCCGAGGGATACCGGGTCTAATGAGCCTATCGGAGGCAATGCGATACTTATAGGCAACGTCGAATTGACATTCCCTATATACGAGAAAGTCATAAAGGGCGCGGTCTTTTATGATGTGGGTAACGTCTGGAGGAAGATAGACAATTTCCTCGACGACGCGTCACAATTCAAGTCGGGTGTCGGTGTAGGCGCTAGGATAAAGACGCCTTTGGGACCCGTAAAAGTCGATTACGGTTATCCGCTTGCAAAGAATCACGAAGATAAGCGCGAAGGGCAGTTCTATTTCAGTATGAGCAGGGGATTCTGAAGCAGTTGTTAGTTAAAAAAAATAATAAAGGGAGGATAGAATGAAGAGAATAGCAGTAGTGCTGATGGCGGCGCTGTTTGCCGCAGGGCTCTTTGCGGGTCCGGTTTGCGAAAAGGCATTCGCCAAAGAATTAAAGATAGGTTATGTGGATCTTGCCAAAGTCTTTGACGAATACAAGAAGACCAAAGATGCGGAAAAAACGCTGGAAGCGAAAGGTAAGTCCAAGGAGGCCGAGAGGAACAAGATGGTCGAAGAGCTGAAGAAGCTGAAAGACGAACAGGCGCTCCTTTCCGAAAAAGGCAAAGCCGAGAAACAGAGCATAATAGATGCCAAAGTAAAAGCGGTCCAGGAGTATGATACGAAGGCCAGGAACGACCTCGTAAAAGATAGGAACGACGCGCTCGGCGGTATAATGAAGGATATCGAGAAGATCGTCAATGACTATGCCAAAGCAAACGGGTATGATTATGTGCTGAATTCCCGCACACTGCTCTATGGTTCGGAGCAGAGTGATATTACAGGCGAGATATTGTCCCGGCTGAACAAATAAAGTTATGCCTGCTAAGATCAAGGATATAGCTAAACTCCTAAAAGGTGAGCTCGTCGGAAACGGCGAGGTCCTTATAAATGGTATAAACGGCGTAAACGAGGCTAAAGAGGGAGAACTTGCTTTCATCCTTAACACCAGGGCCGCAGAGCTTGTCAAATCCACAAAGGCGAGCTGCGTGGTTGTTCCTAAAGATTTACGCGGGGATTTCGATAAGCCTCTCATAAAAGTCGAAAGCCCGTCGATAGCTTTCTCCCGGGCGATAGAGGCGATAATGCCCGGGAGGATACCCCATCCCAAAGGGATCCATCCGACGGCAGTGATATCCAAAAGCGCATCTATCGGTAAGAACGTGAGTTTCGGGCCCTATGTCGTGGTCGAGCAGGGAGCGTCTATCGGTGACAACACGATCGCCTATCCCTTCTGTTACATCGGCAAGAATACCAGGATAGGCAAAGATTGCATATTCTATCCCAATGTAGTTATACGCGAAGAGGTCACGATAGGTAATAGGGTTATCATACACCCCGGGACGGTCATCGGAAGCGACGGCTTCGGTTACGATGTCTTAAAAGACGGCACCCAGCTCAAAATACCTCAACTGGGCATAGTCGTTGTAGAGGATGATGTCGAGCTCGGCGCATGCGTTACCGTCGACAGGGCGCGTTTTAATAAGACCGTTATAGGCAGAGGCTCCAAGATAGATAATCTTGTCCAGATTGCCCATAACGTTATTATAGGGCCGAACTGCGTAGTGGCTGGGCAGTCCGGTATATCGGGCAGCTCTCAACTGGGCAGGAATGTTGTTTTTGGCGGACAGGTCGGTGTTTCCGATCACGTGAAACTGGGTGATTTTGTCATCGCCGGAGCAAAGACAGGCATACACAAATCGTATCCTACCGGTACGGTGCTATTCGGGTATCCGTCGAAACCCATCGTTAAGGCGAGAGAACAGATAGCCTCTCTCGGCCTCCTTTCTAAATTATTCGCGCGCGTCCGGAAACTCGAAGCCAAAATAGAAGAACTGAAGAAGTGATCCCTCGACGCGGCCCGCAGTCTGACAACAGCCTTGCTCGGGATAATGGTGAGCGAAGCCGAACCATGACCCCTCGGCCCAAACAAAAGACGATCTCGAAATCAGTTTCTGTAGAAGGCATCGGTCTGCAGACCGGCGGAAGAGTAAAGCTAACTTTAAAGAGTTCTCTTCCCAATTCGGGAATAACATTTATCCGGACCGACCTCGCGGACCGGCCCGCTCTAAATCTTCGCTCTATAGACTTAAATAACCCCGGCCCTGCAGAACGTAGGACAACTTTAGGATTCGGCCCTATCCAGATACAGACGACCGAACACCTGCTCGCGGCGTTGTCGGGCTTTTCCATCGATAATATTATAATCGAACTCGATAACACGGAGCTGCCCGGTCTCGACGGCAGCGCTAAGAGTTTTGCGGATCTTATAAAGAGCGCAGGCCCCAGGGAGCAGGAGGAGCCGAGGGGCCATTTAAAGATAGATAAGGTCGTCTGGTGCGCTGCCGGAGACAGTCTCATAGCGGTCTTCCCCGATGAGCAATTCAAGGTCTCATACACGCTTTCATATAACAAGCCGGGTCTGGGAACACAGTTTTACAGTGTTGCCGTAAATGAAGCAAGCTTCGAAAAGGAAATAGCGCCTGCAAGGACATTCTGCCTGGAAGAGGAATCTCTCGAGCTCCTTAAGAAGGGGCTGGGTAAAGGGGCAAATTATGATAATACGCTTGTCCTGGGTAATACAGGCCCTGTAAAGACGGCGTTACGATTTGCCGACGAACCGGTCAGGCACAAGATACTTGATCTCATTGGAGATTTATATATTTTAGGGATGCCGGTTATCGGCCATGTGGTTGCGATAAAGAGCGGACATAGTTTAAATATGGAGCTTGTAAAAAGGCTAAAAGAGAGGAAGTGACTATGGGACTCGAAGGCGTTACGATAGAAGGAAAGAGGCTCGATATAAACACGATCCAGAAGATACTGCCGCACAGGTATCCGTTCCTGCTCGTCGATAGAATTATCGAATCCGGCGGTAACAAGATAGTGGGGATAAAGAACGTGACGATAAACGAGCCCTTCTTCCAGGGCCATTTCCCGGGGCATCCGATAATGCCGGGCGTCCTCATTATCGAGGCGATGGCGCAGGTCGGAGGTGTCTGCGCCCTCAGCATGGATGCCAATGCCGGCAAACTCGCATATTTCCTGAGTATCGATAACGTGAAGTTCCGTAAGCCCGTCGTTCCGGGCGACGTCTTACGTATGGAGGTCGAGCTCTTAAAAGTTAAGATGGGTATGGTCAAGGTCCACGGCGTAGCGAAAGTGGATGGTGAAGTAGCTACTGAAGCGGACATGATGTTCGCTTTCGTGAATCCATGAACCGCTCGCAGGTGGTTCATGGCGCAGCCAAAGGAGCAGAATGGCGAGGATAGGCCTGGTCGCGGGAGAAGGGCGGTTGCCGATGGTGTTTGCGCGTGTCGCCAAAGAGAAGGGCGATACCGTAATAGCCTTCGGCCTTAAAGGCGTGACCTCGCCCGATTTGGGAAAGTGCGTCGATAAAATGCACTGGATCCCATGGGGCGGTCTCCAGAAGGGGCTGCTTCTTCTGGCTACCGAGAGGATCAGGAAGATAATAATGCTCGGCAAGATCAAAAAAGATATCTTCTTCAAAGATGAGGAAGCGCTTGATATCGACGCTAAAAAGATCATGGACAAGATAAAAGACAAAAAAGATTATGCTATATTAAACGAAATAAATAATGTCCTCTCCAAATTCGGCATCGAGGTCCTTGACTCGACGACTTACATGAAAGAGCTTATCCCCGCGCGCGGCACCCTCACGAAACGCGAACCTTCGGCGGCAGAGTGGGCGGATATAAATTTCGGGAAAGATGTCGCGAAATCGCTTTCAGGCTTCGATATAGGCCAGACGCTCGTCGTAAAAGACAAGACCGTGATAGCCGTCGAGGCGGTGGAGGGGACGGACGCGACCATCGAGCGCTCGGCCGGGCTCGTTAACGGCGGTTTTGTCGTCGTCAAAGTGGCGCGTCCGGCGCAGGATATGAGATTCGACGTCCCGCTCGTCGGGCTCGATACTATAAAAACCCTCGCCAAATCCGGAGGCGGCGCGCTTGCCCTCGAAGCCGATAAGACGATCCTGCTCGACAGGGCCGAGATCGTTAAATTCGCCGACACAGAGAATATTTCGATCGTAATAATATAATAGACTCCCCCGTCCCGCGAAAAAATAATAATAAAAGTACTTGCAAAATTCCGGAATGAATGATATATTTGTAATATGAACACAGATTCAATTATTGAAAAAAAATTCAATCGGAGGGGTAAAATGATCGTAATAGATAGGAAGGAAAGAGATAAGCGGCTGCGGAAGGCCGATATCCTGAAGGCGGCCGAACACGTATTCTCCTCCAAAGGGTATCACGAGGCGACGATACAGGATATAGCCAGAGAGGCTCAATATGGTACCGGCACCGTTTACCTTTATTTCAAAGATAAGAACGAATTATATCTTTCTCTGCTTGAAGAAAAGATGAGAAGTCTGGCAGAGACGGTTCAGGAGAAGATAGAGGATATCAGGGATGCCGGGAAAAAGCTGGAATCTTTCATACAAGAGAGCCTTAACTTCTTCGATCAAAACCAGGGTTTCTTCCGGATATACATATTTGAAAAGGATAACCTTCGGCTGATGGTGGGGAAGGAGGCCTCCAAGTCTTTTGCGTCGATAAAATATCTTACGAATTATATTGAAGAGCTTATCAGGATGGCGCAAAAACAGGGTGTGATCGGGAAAAGCTATGACTCATCGGAAGTGGCGGATATATTAATTTCTATCATGGGCTCTCTTATTTTGAATTGGACCAGGTCGGGGTCGAAAAAGACGCAGAACCTGAGCGATAAATCCGGTTTTATTTTTGACGTATTTTTAAGAGGAGTGGAGAAGGGATAAATTTATGATTTCGAAAAAAATAGCGCCGCTAATACTAATTATTTCTATAGTCAGTCTTCCGTTTTGTGCCTATAGCGCGGAACCGCCTAATAGCCCGGAAGAAAAGAGCGGCAGGCTCCTTACCATTCCTGAAGGGATCTCCATGGTGCTTAAAGACAGCCGGTTGATAAAAATAGAAATGTTCGGTAAAGATATGTCGTTTGACGACACTCTTCTCGCGCTCTCTCCGCTATTGCCTCACCTGACCGCGAATATGGCCAAAACTTATCAGAGATATGCGCCGGCAATGAAATTTGGCGCCATGGACGTACAGATGGGGGACAGGAATCCGCTGTCCGGAGGTTTTGATATATACCAAACCTTGTTCGATTTCGGTAAAAACGTTTCGAATTATAAGGCTTCAACGGAAATGCTCAATGCCCGTAAGGCGAGCGTGGAGAGCATAAAGAGGACGGTAACGCTGGAATTTATAGTCTCTTATTTTGATTTATTGGAGACGGAGAAGATGATCGCCGTTGCCGAAAAAGAGGTTGATAGCCTTGCCGCTTACCTTAATGATATGGAGCATCTTTATACGCAGGGCGTTATCGTGGAGAACGACCTTTTACCGGCAAAGGTGAAGCTCGCCGATGCCAAACAAAAACTGATAGCTTCCGGTAATATGAGAGAGGTTGCCGCAGCCGGTATTAATACCATGCTTACTATGCCGCTTACAGAAAGCATAATCACCCAGGATGTGAAAACGGAGATGTTTAAATTACCCGAACTGAGCGCGGCCTGGGTCTCTGCGGAAGCTAAAAGGCCGGAGATACTATTCTTTAATAAGCAGATAAAGTCTTCAATTTTAAGGGAGCGGGCGAAGACGGTACAAAACCTTCCCACCGTTTTTCTTAATACGGGATACACCTATAACCAGAATCAATATATGGTCCATGAAGATAACGCGTACATCAAGCTCGGCGCGAAGATGGATCTGTATGACGGCGGAGCGACCGGCGCCGAAATTATGAAAGAACGCCACTTGAATAAACAACTCAAGGAACAGAAGAATAAGATCGTCGAGGATATACGTTACGAGGTCAAGCGCAGCTTCCTGGGCTTGAAAGACGCTATCGAGAAATTGGCGGTCGCAAAGGGCGCGCTTCAACAGGCCGAAGAAAATGTGCGGTTTTACCGTGTTAAATACAATAACGGCGCCGCAACCTCTACTGATGTGCTTGAAGCCATCAATCTTCAGACCAAGGCCGAGACTAACTACTATACCGCGGATTACGAACTAAAACGCTGTTACGCGCGGCTGGTATATTCTATGGGAAACGATTTAATTTCAATCTATAATGAAACGGAGAAATAACTATGGCAATGAAAAAAAATAGAAAGATGTTTTATGCGTTTATTTTGGGAATATTAGCCTGCGGTACAATTTTATCATGGTACTTTATGAATAATTTTGGCATTGTCAGTACGGATGACGCTTATATCGAAGGCAGGATCCATAGTATAGCCTCGAAGATCCCCGGGACCGTTAAGCTCGTTAACGTTAAAGATAACCAGATCGTTAAAGAGGGCGATCTCCTGGTCGAGATCGATCCGGCCGATTATGAGCTGAAGGTCGCCGAGGCGATGGCCAACCTGGATATGCGAAAGGCCGCGCTTGAAGATGCCGAGCGTGATAAAACGCGCGCGGAAGCGCTCTATAACGAAAAAGTATTTCCAAAAGAGCGCTATGAAGATGCGCTTACCGCATTTAGCCTGGTAAAAGCCCAGACCGATAGCGCTGAGGTGCAGCTTAAAATTGCTCAAAAAAATATGGAATATACGAAGATATGCGCCCCTTCCGATGGGCATATAACAAAGAAGTCGGTTGAGGCGGGCAATCAGATACAACCGACGCAAGCCCTTCTGGCTGTCGTCCCGAACGATATGTGGGTAGTCGCAAATTTTAAAGAGACCCAGTTGGCTCGTATGAGCCCCGGACAGGTAGCGGAGATCCGGGTAGATACTTATCCCGGAAGGGTCTTCCGGGGGCACGTGGATAGTATTCAGCGCGGGACCGGATCAAAATTCAGCATGTTTCCACCGGAGAACGCCGCGGGTAATTTTGTCAAGGTTGTCCAGCGCGTCCCCGTGAAGATCGTATTCGACGAAAATCCGGACGAAAAATATCCGTTAAGCATCGGCATGTCCGTCGTCCCAAAAGTTAAGGTGCGTTGATGCAAAACCAGGCATCTGCCGGCAGCGCCGATGCTAACTGGCGCCCTTTGCACAACCCCTGGCTGGCGTGCGCCGCTGTCATGCTGGCGACGACTCTGGAGGTTTTGGATACCACTATTACAAATGTTGCTTTACCGCATATTGCCGGTAACCTTGGTGTAACCCCCCACGAAGCAACATGGGTAATAACGAGCTATCTTGTTTCAAACGCGATAATTTTACCTGCCGCCGCCTGGCTTAGCGGCTTCTTCGGCAGGAAGCGGATCCTCATGATCTGTACGGTTGTTTTTACGCTGGCATCTTTACTATGCGGAGCGGCAGGCAGCCTTGGTTTTTTACTTTTCGCCCGGGTTTTGCAAGGAGTGGGAGGAGGGGCATTGATGCCCATATCGCAGGCGATATTGCTCGAAAGTTTCCCCAGGGAGAAACAGGGTATGGCAATGGCCGCCTTTGGGATGTGCGTTATACTTGCGCCCATAATTGGTCCTGTTATAGGGGGGTGGCTTACCGATAATTATAATTGGCGCTGGATATTTTTTATTAATCTGCCAATAGGGATATTGGCGATCCTGATGACAAATGTCTTTGTTGAGGATCCGCCGTATATTAAAAAGGATAATGCCATGATCGACTATGTCGGATTCTTCCTTATGGCGATAGGACTTGGAACTCTTCAGATTGTGCTCGATAAAGGGCAGGAGGTCGATTGGTTCCAGGCACCGTGGCTTTGCAGGGCAAGCGTAGCGGTTGTGGTATCGCTTATAGCATTCGTCTTATGGGAATTGCGCGTAAAAAACCCTGTGGTAAACTTGCGGATATTCAAAGACATGAATTTTTCCGCGGGAATGATATCCGCCACCCTTATCGGCGCATGCATGTACGGTATTATGACATTGATCACGCTATTTTATCAAACCCTGCTTGGGTATACCGCTTATCTGGGCGGGCTGGTAACGTCCCCGCTTGGGATAGGCTGTTTTGTTGCTGCTCTTGCCATCGGATACTTAAGCAACCGTTTTGATAACCGGATATTCTTTGCGTCAGGATTGATTGTATTGGCCTTAGCGAGTTTTGGTATGGGGAACATTAATATGCAGATCGGCATGCAAAGTAAACTATTCGTTACTATCGCCGTAGGTTTTGGTACTATGATGTCTTTTATACCATTAAGCATACTGGCCGTAGGGCACCTTCACAAAAAAGAGATGGGAAATGGCACCGGACTTTTCAATCTTATGAGAAATATAGGAGGCAGTATAGGTATAGCCGTAACTACGACTTGCTTAGCGCGCATGGGACAAGTGCACCAGACATACCTTTCCAGCCATCTTACGCCGTATGACCCTGTCTATCAAGAGATGTCTAAAATGGTGAGCCCGCAGATGGCGAACGGGCTTATTTACAGAGGTTTATTGGGCCAATCCGCGCTGCTTGCCTACATAGATTGTTTCCAATTTTTCGCAGGTCTAGCCGCGATATGCATGTTCATGGTCTTCTTTTTCAGGCGGGTCAAGAGCGCGGGGGCGATAGCGGTCCATTAGGTGAAGAATGTCAAAAAAATATAGCTGGCTGATTATCGTTGTCTTATGTATTACCGGTTGCGCGAGCGCGCGGCATGCGGTCCCTCCGGATTTATTGAACAGCACCCGCGTTTTAGGTATGCGGGATATGCGGGCATTCGGCGGCATTCCAAGCGACTCTTTTAAAAATGATTTTTTAAATTTATTGAAACAGGAGAAGATCAAAGGGTTTCCGTTTTTTGATCCGAAGACTGTCCGCGCCTATTCAGTACTTGCTATTTCGGGCGGCTCGGCGAATGGGGCCTACGGCGCCGGGTTACTCAACGGATGGTCTAAAGAAGGCTCGCGCCCGGAATTTAAGATCGTTACCGGTATAAGTACGGGAGCAATAATAGCGCCGTTTGCTTTTTTGGGAAGCGGCCATGATGACAAGTTGAAGGAATTCTATACGAATTACTCAACGAAAGACGTTGTGAAGTTAAGGTTGTCGGCTAATTCGCTTGCCAGCGCTAAGCCGCTGGAGCAGTTAATCGAAAAGTATGCCGATAAACAGATGCTGGAAGAGATCGCGATAGAATACAGTAAAGGGCGCAGGCTGTATGTAGGCACCACCAACCTGGACGCGCAGAGGCTCGTGATATGGGACATGGGCAAGATTGCCTCCATAGGCGGCGATAAGGCGCTGGCGTTATTCCGCAAAGTAATACTGGCATCGGCGTCTATTCCCATAGCTTTTCCGCCGGTTTATCTTAATGTGGAAGTCGGTGACAAAACTTATGATGAAATGCATATTGATGGAGGAACGACAAAACAGGTATTTTTTATTTACGATGTCCTTCAGGGATTTGATGATGCCTTCAAAGAAAGCGGTATCGATTTTTCAAAAATAAAATACAGCATTTATGTGATCAGGAATGGTTATGTGGATCCGATCTGGCGAGAAGTGCCGGACAGTCTTTCGGCGATCGCCGAACGCAGTATCGATACAATGACAAATGCTCAAGGTTCCGGAGACCTGTACCAACTGTACGTATTTGCCAAAGCCGGTAAGGGCGATTTTTATCTGGCGTATATTCCGCCGGCCAGCGTCTACAGTTCCAAAGAGCTATTTGACGCTTCTGTAATGCGGAAACTTTTCGATCTTGGTTTTGAGCAGGCCACGCATGGCTATCCATGGAAGAAAACCCCGCCGGGGATGGAAAAGGATCTGATCAATAATAAATAGAAGTTAAAGAGCGACGTTTCTAAAAAAGAAAGAATCGGTGGATAATATGAAGATACTGGATCTGGCGCGTCTGATAAAAGGTGTGGTAGAGGGTAATAAAAATATTAACATAGAGGGTTTAAGCGGCATAGATACCGCGAAATCTGGAGACTTGACGTTCGCTGTCGGCGAAGAGAGGCTCAAGAGCGCGGAGAAGAGCGATGCCTCGTGCGTATTGACGGATATGAATATAAGAAAGTCTACAAAAACCATAATACGGGTCAAGAACCCCAAGTTATCTTTTCTGAAGAGCTACAATATATTCAATGCGCCGAAGAAGCGGAAGTCATTTATACATCCACGGGCCGCCGTCTCCAAAAAAGCGCGTCTCGGGAAGAACGTATGGATCGGCTCCGGCGCGGCAATAGAAGAAGGAGTAACGATCGGGGACCATGTAACCATAGAATCTAACTCTGTAATAAAGAAAAACTGCGAGATAGGTTCATTTTGCCGTATCTATCCTAACGTTACGTTGTATGAAAATACAAAATTGCAAAAAAATGTAATCCTGCATAGCGGCGCAGTGGTCGGTTCGGACGGCTTTGGATATGTGAAAGATGAAGGCAAGATAAATAAATTCCCGCAGCTTGGAAGAGTTATTATTGAGGATGATGTGGAGATAGGCGCGAATACCACCATAGACAGAGGGTCTTTAAGCGACACCGTCATAGGCGCAGGTACGAAGATAGATAACCTTTGCCAGATTGCTCACAATGTAAAGATAGGGAAGAATATGCTTATGGCCGCGCAATGCGGCATTTCCGGCAGTACAACTATTGGAAACAATGTGACGATGGGCGGACAGGCGGGAATTGTCGATAACATTACAATCGGCGATAACGTAACCATAGGGGCCAAAAGCGCCGTTATCGGTAGTATAAAAAGCGGTACGGTTGTATGGGGTATACCGGCCAGGCCGATCGCTCAAACAAAGCGGCAAATGGCCGTATTATCATGGATAGCAAAAAACTTTAGAAGCTTTAGGGGGCATACTTAAACAAAGGGCAGGATGGCTTTCGCCGCGCGCATACGCGCGCCGCCCTGGCCTAGGCTAGACTTCACACCCGCCAGTTCCTCGCGCATAATCTTTAACTTTCCCGCATCTGACAGCAGTGAAACTACGGTCTCCGATATTTTTTGGGGCGTCGCGTCGTATTGCAGTATTTCCGGGGCGATCTCGCCTCCGGCGACTATATTTACTATGCCCAGGAACCGTATAGTAATGACGAACTTATATACGATGTAGGTGAGTAGATTTACCTTGTAGGTTATGACAAGCGGTGTGCCTATAATTGCCGTCTCGAGGGTGGCGGTCCCGGAGGTGACTATCGCGAAATCCGCGGCGGCCACAACGTTATACGTATCGGAATCGGCTATCTTGATGTCGCATCCGGCGGCTTTGATAGCTTTCTCATACATGCTCATCGGCAGACCGCTATATCTTGCTATTACAAACTGCGTATTCCGCATCCTTTCATTTATAAGTCTCGCGCTTTGCGCCATTAGCGGCAGGAGCCGTTTGATTTCCATTGCGCGAGAACCGGGCAGAAGCGCTATCGTAACTTTATCTCCGGTGAGGCCGTAAGAGGCAAGGGTCTCTTCCCGCCGCCGCGAGACCCTTACCGTATCGAGCAGGGGATGTCCCACGAATTCTGCGTCGATACCGTATGTTTTGTATAGATCCTCCTCGAATTTGAAGAATACGACCATCTTGGTGACGCATCGTTTTATTATAGCTATCCTGTTGCGGCCCCACGCCCAGACCTGCGGGCTTATGTAGTAAACTACGGGGATGTTTCGCTTCTTAAGTTCCTGGGCAAGGCGTAAATTGAAACCCGGGTAATCTATCAGAATGGCGAGGTCGGGGCGTTCAAGGTCTATTTTGTGAAGTATGCCTTTATATACTCTCCCGACGGTAAATATATTCTTCCAGACTTCTACAAGGCCCACGAGGGCGAGTTTTGATATATCGAAGACGACCTCAACGCCGGCAGTTTTCGACAATTCGCCGCCCATGCCAAAAAAGCGCAGATCGGGACGCAGGGATTTTAAATCTTTTACGAGGTTTGCGGCATGAAGATCGCCGGAAGGTTCGCCGGAAACAAGCAATATTTTAGGCATACATTCTTTAAATACGAAATTTTAAATACGAAACAAATTCGAATTTCGATATTCGTATTTAGTGTTTAGCGTCCGGGTTTATCTTCTCTATTATCGCCAACGCCACCGCAAGCGCCCGCCTGCCTTCGACGCCGGAGACGATCGGTTTTTTGCCGGTCCGCACGCACTCTATGAACGACTTGAGCTCTTTCTTAAGAGGCTCTTTCTTCTTGATCTTTATCCGTTCTTTTATGATCTTGTCGCCGGTCTTTCTGAATATGGCGGCATCCTGTGTCACATAGTCGAGCGAGACGTAAGATTCTTCCTGGAATATGCGCATCTTACGTACGACATCTTTAGTCACGCGGCTGGCCGTGATATCGGCTATCGTGCCGTCCTCGAAGGTGAGGCGCACGTTGGCGACATCCTCGAAATTGGAGATCGTGCTCAGGCCCACCGCCTCGATATTCGTAACGTCCTGTTTTATGAGCCCCAGGACTATATCTATATCGTGGATCATAAGGTCGAGGACTACGCCGACATCTTCGACCCTCTTTTGAAATGGGCCCAGCCTCTGGCATTCTATGAATTTCGGTTTTACCAGATACGGCTCTATCGCCATTACGGCGGAGTTGAACCTTTCTATGTGGCCGACCTGTATTATGAGGTTCCTCTCTTTTGCTATATCTATCAATTCATCCGCTTCGGATAGCGTTTTGGTAATAGGTTTTTCGATCAGGACATGGATATTGTGGTTCAGAAAGTCCTTGGCCATGTTATAGTGAAGGCTCGTGGGAACGGCGATACTTACGGCGTCTACCTTGCCGAAGAGGTCCTCATGGTCGGAATAACTCGCTGTATGGAACTTTTTGCCTATTTCCAGGGATCGTTCGAGGTTGCAATCGCATACCCCTATGAGTTTTACGTGCTTCGTCAACCTTGAATATACCTTGGTGTGGAAGCCGCCCAGGCGGCCGGCGCCGATAACCGCTACTTTCAATTTTTCCATATAGTTCCTTAAGATTTAAGCTAAAATTATAGCATTTATGAGGCGTATTAGCAAGGTTTTGGTGATATTTTGCCTCGACAAACCGCCGCTTACTGTGGTATAAGAGATAAGTATGAAAAATTATATAAGGTTGATAAAATTCGTACTTCCTCATGTCTGGGTGCTTGTCCTGGCGGGATTATGCATGATAGTATCATCCGCCTTCGGCGGGGTATCGATAAGCATGATTATCCCGCTGGTCGATAACATAATTACCGGAAAGAAGATAACGATCCCTGCTGGCATCAGTCTGCCCGGCCCCGTCCAGAGCCTTGTCGATCTGGTGAATTCACTCACCCCGCTGCAGCTTCTGAATGACATGATCCTCATAGTGATCATACTCTGGTTCCTTAAGAGTTTCTTCGAATTTTGCCAGACATACCTGATGAATGACGTCTCCCAGCGTGTTGTAAGGGACGTCAAGGACCTTATATATAAGAAGTTTCTCACGCTTTCGATGGATTTCTACTCGAAGAACGCCACCGGGAAGCTGATGTCGAGGATAACTTATGACTCGGCGATAATAAGGGATTCTATATCGACAGGGCTTACGGACCTGCTCTACCAGCCCGTCCAACTCATCGTCTACGCCGTGCTGTTACTGTTAGTCAAAATATATTTTTCGATATCGTGGCTTTTAATAGCGATAAGCATACTGCTCTTTATGCTCGTCGTCTATCCCGTCGCCAAGATCGGCAAGCGTTTAAAATCGATATCCAGGCAGTCACAGGAGAAGATGGGCGATATGACGATGACCCTTCACGAAACGATATCGGGCATCCGCGTCGTCAAGGCGTTCTCTATGGAGAGGTACGAAGCGAAGAAGTTTGCCGACCAGAACCAGGGGCTCTATAAACTCACGATGAAACAGGTCAAGCGCATGACGGTCGTGAGCCCGATCACGGAATTTGTCGGGATAGCCTGTGTGGCCGTGATACTCTGGATAGCGGCCAAGGAGATAATATCCGGCGTGCTGTCGGCGGGCGCCTTCATAGCGTTCCTGGCGAGCCTTTTGTCTTTGATGAAGCCGATAAAGCGGCTTACGAACGTCTATACGATAAACCAGCAGGCGATGGCCGCCGCCGAGCGCATATTCGATACGCTCGACGCCAAACCGTCGGTCCAGGAGAAACCCGGGGCTATTATACTGCCGCGGATACGGACAGGCGTGCGGTACGAGGACGTCTATTTCAAGTACGAAGATAAGGAGGTCCTGAAGGATATAAACCTTGACGTGAGAGTGGGTGAGGTGGCTGCGTTCGTGGGTCCCAGCGGAACGGGCAAGACGACACTCGTCAACCTTCTGCCGAGGTTCTACGACGTTACCTCGGGGCGCGTACTGATAGACGGGATCGATATCCGCGACTGCACTGCAAAGTCGCTTATGGAGCAGATCGGCATCGTTACGCAGGAGACGATACTATTTAACGATACGGTTGCCGCGAATATCTCCTACGGCTCCGGCGTGCATACCAAGGATGACATAATAAGGGCTGCGCGTATAGCCAATGCCCACGACTTCATCACGAAGATGCCGCAGGGCTATGACACCGTAGTGGGCGAGCGCGGTTTCAGGCTATCCGGCGGAGAGAAGCAGCGTCTGGCGATAGCACGGGCCGTCTTCAAGGATCCGCCCATACTCATACTCGATGAAGCGACCTCCCAGCTCGATACGGAGTCGGAGGTACTCGTGCAGGAGGCGATAGACAGGATGATGAAGGGCAGGACCGTATTCGTCATTGCCCACCGCCTGAGCACCATAAAGCACGCCTCGATGATCTACGTCCTCGACCTGGGTAAGATAGTGGATAAAGGTTCCCACGAAGAGCTACTCTGCAAAGACGGCCTCTATAAACGCCTCTACGAAATGCAGTTTAAAGCGTAAAATTTTTACTGGGGGAGCAGGGAGAAAAGCGCAGTCTTCCCCGGATAGGTGTAAGTGAGCACTTTTCCACCCCAGGGTGGAATGAGAAAAATTTTAGATTGCAAAAAGGCAGCTAGTATCATATAATATACTACTTAAAATCGGGCCCGGACCTTGGCAGAGCGAGGCCCGGATCTATCAAATTGTACGTAAAACTCAAAATTTCCTCTGAAAAATTTTGAGCCAAGGAGGGTAACGGTAAGCGTATGGTAGAATCGACGTTAATAAAGACTTTGCTGGAAGCGGGGGTCCACTTCGGGCATGAGACGAAGAGATGGAACCCCAAGATGAAGAAGTACATATTCGGCCAGAAGAACGGCATCTACATAATCGATCTCGAGAAGACCGAGGATGCCATCGTTAAAGCATGCACTTTCTTAAAAAGCATCACCGCGGCCGGGCAGTATGTCCTATTCGTAGGAACAAAGAAACAGGCCCAGGAGATAATCAAGGAAGAGGCCGCGAAGTGCGGGATGTTCTACGTCAACCAGAGATGGCTCGGCGGCATGCTTACAAACTTCCAGACGATAAAGAAGAGCTTGAGAAGGCTCGAGGAACTCGAGAGGATAAAAGAGGACGGAACTATGGCGAAGCTCTCGAAGAAAGAGGCCTCGAAGCTGAATAAAGAGATGTGGAAGCTCAATAAGAACCTTGAAGGCGTCAGGAGCATGGATAAACTTCCCAAGGCGATGTTCGTGATCGACGCGAAGAAGGAGGATATTGCGGTAAAGGAAGCCAATATCCTCAATATCCCGGTCGTGGCGCTTGTCGATACAAATTCGGACCCTGACGTGATCCAGTACGTCATTCCCGGTAACGACGATGCGATAAGATCGATAAAACTCGTGGTGAGCATAATAGCCGGCTGTATCGCCGAAGGCAGTAAGTTGTTTGCGGCAGGTGAAGCCAAGGCAAAGAAGGAAGCCGAGGAGGAAGATGCCGAGGATACCGGCGAGAAGATAAAGGTCATCGACGAAAAGGTCGAGGAGCTTGTGGCCGGCGATCTAAAGCTTAAAGAAGACGAGACGCTTCCGAAGGATGTTCCGATAAAGAAGAAGACGCTAAAGAAGATGAAGTAAGAGAGGAGTTGGCGGATTAAAATGATAGATGCGATCAAAAGATTAAGAGAGAAGACGAACGCCGGTGTTGTCGACTGCAAAAAGGCGCTAAAAGAGTCCAACGGCGACGTAGATAAAGCGATAGAGATACTGCGCAAGCGCGGCGTTGCGCTTGCCTCGAAGAAAGTTGGCCGGCAGACCAAAGAGGGCCGGATCGAGAGCTACATACACTTAGGCGGCAAGATAGGCGTCCTTATAGAGGTCGATTGCGAATCAGACTTTGTCGCCAGAAACGACGACTTCAAGACATTCGTGAGAAACCTGGCTATGCAGGTTGCGGCATCGAACCCGCTCTATGTCAATAAAGAAGACGTGCCTCCGGCCTCGGTTGAGAAAGAGAAAGAGATAATAAAGGCCCAGCTCGCGGGAAAGCCCGCGCAGGCAGCGGAGAAGATAATCGAGGGAAAACTCGCGAAGTTCTTCGAGGATGCCTGCCTTATGGAGCAGCCGTTCGTCAAGGATTCCAGCCTAAAAGTAAAAGACGTCGTTGCCTCTAAGATAGGCACGATCGGCGAGAATATAATAGTCCGCAGGTTTGTCAGGTTCCAGGTCGGAGAAGAGTTATAAAAGATAATGACTAAGCCGGCATTCAAGAGAGTAGTACTTAAACTAAGCGGCGAGGCGCTTCAAGGCCGCTGGGGTTACGGTATCGATTACGATATTACCGCCTCGATCGCCAAACAGATTAAGGACATTCGAAGGCTCGGTGTCGACGTTGCGATAGTGATAGGCGGCGGCAATATCTTCCGGGGCGAAGCGGCGAGCGCAAGAGGCATCGACAGGGTCAACGCCGATTATATGGGTATGCTCGCCACCGTCATAAACGGTCTGGCGCTGCAGGATGCGCTTGAGAAGATAGGCGTATTTACGCGTGTCCAGACCGCAATAGCCATGCAGCAGCTTGCCGAGCCCTATATCCGCAGGCGGGCCATCCGCCACCTGGAAAAAGGACGGGTCGTCATATTCGTCGGCGGCACGGGCAACCCTTACTTTACTACCGATACTACAGCGGCGCTCCGCGCGATCGAGATCGGCGCCGATGTTATCCTTAAGGCCACTAAAGTGGACGGTGTATATTCCGCCGACCCGATGAAGGATAAGCGGGCGAAAAGGTTCGACGCATTAAGATACATCGATGTCCTGAAAAAGGGGCTAAAGGTCATGGACACGACGGCGACGAGCCTGTGCATGGACAATAAACTTCCGATAATAGTATTCGATTTAATGAGAGAAGGAAATATAAAGCGGGTCATAACCGGGGAGAAGATCGGGACGATCGTTAAAGGATAATGACGAATCAATCTATAAATGACCAATATCCAATTATTGAGATTTGAATGATTGATTTGGATTTTGAAATTCGAAAATTGTGGGGTGATAATATGACTGCTAAAGAGATACTGCACGATACCGAAACGAAGATGAAAAAGACGGTGGAATCGACCCAGAGGGAATTTTCCACCATCAGGACGGGCCGGGCCTCGGGCGCCATACTAGATAACGTCAGGGTCGATTATTACGGTGCGCCCACGCCGCTGAAACAGCTCGCCGCCGTCTCGACGCCGGAGGCGAGGCTCATCGTCATCCAGCCGTGGGACAAAGGCGCCCTGCCGGAGATCGAGAAGGCCCTTCTGAAATCGGATATAGGCATAACCCCGACCAATGACGGTAAGGTGATAAGGCTCACGATCCCGCCGCTTACCCAGGAACGCAGGGCGGAGCTCGATAAAGTATTGAAGAAGATTGCCGAAGACGGCCACGTCTCGCTGAGGACGGCGCGCCACGCGGCCATAGAAAACGTCAGGAAGTCCGAAAAGGATAAAGTCATAACCGAAGACGAAAAGTTCAAGACCCAGGACGATATCCAGAAACTCACCGACAAATACGTCAAAGAGATAGACGGTTTCCTCTCGTCGAAAGAGAAGGAGATCTCCGGGTAGGGAATAGTGCTTGGTGGGGTATTCCCTACGAAGCACCAGGTTATTTAAGTGTTGAAGTGCGAAGTAGGGTTCGTATGGTACGTCATAATAGAGACTTGCCCTACGAAGCTCTACTCTTATCTAAGCGTCTTAAGGGCGAAGTAGGGCCGCTAGCTCATCAGGTAGAGCACCACACTTTTAATGTGGTTGTGGCAGGTTCGAGTCCTGCGCGGCTCACCAGTAAATTTAAACGCTCGACTGTAAGACAACGGTCGGGCGTTTAAATTTTTCAAAGGGAAAAACGTAGTTTTTCCCTTATGACGCTTCGCTCACAACAAATCTTATACGACATTGTTCGCTTCGCTGTATCCCTTTTCCTTAAAGGGAGCATCTTTATTAAGGGAAGGGGAATTTTTCCCCTTCCCTTAGAAATCCTAACCCCTTTACATAGGTGTCGTTTCTGGCGGCCGTATGGGCGAGTCCTGCGCGGCTCACCATGTACCACTCGCGTTTGCCCATTGGTGGTACATGCCCTGTACCGGAGGCTATTGTTTGACAGTAGGCCGACTAGTACAGGGCAAACGCTCGGGTACATGGCACGGCCATGTGCCCGAGAGCGAGTGGCTACAGAGATAAATTTATAGTGAGAGGCGTAGCCCCTCACCATGGTTCGACGCGGGAAAAGGCCTCTCTGGTAAAATTGGAGAAGGCCTTTTTCCTTGCTCACCATGGCCCTTCGGCGACCGAGGAGCAAGAATGTGGTATCTTTATATAATAAGATGTATAGCTACAAGCGCTTGATTAAGGCCGGATAAGGAAGTATAATAGTCATGAAATGGGGAAGACTTTAGCTACTAAAGAAGAATACATGATGAGAGCCGCAGGTATCAGCCTGTGGTTCAATGTCGTCCTCTTTGTCTTCAAACTGGGGGCACTGATAGTGGTCCGCTCCCTTGCAATAGCCACCGACTTTGCCATTACTGTAGTGGGGCTCACCGTATCGATCATCCTTTACAATTCCCTGAAACTTTCGACGCGTCCGGCGGACCTGTTCCATAATTACGGTTACGGCAAGGTCGAACATGTCTGCGAAGCGATGGAAGGGATAGTCCTGATAGGCATAGCTCTTATCATGTCTTTTCAGGCGGCGTCGACTTTTTTCCATCCCACGCATGTTACGTATCCCCTGGTGGGCCTGGCCTCGAGCATACTCAGCCTCTCTTTAAATTTTATCGGAGCCTTCTTTTTGTTTCAGCTGGCCCGCAAGAGCGCCTCGCCCGCGGTTAAAGCGGAAGGCCTGCATTACACGCTCGAAGGTTTCATCTCGACGGCGATCGCGGGAGCGTTCCTGGCGACGCTTTTTCTCAGGGTTGGCCCCTGGCCGTACGTCGAGCCGTATATCGACCCGTCCGTTACTATCCTGGTAAGCATTGCCATCTCCGCCCCGTCCCTGAGGCTCATGAAACAGGCCTTCGTGAACCTGCTCGACGCTTCGATCGAGGAGCCGAGCAAGATGGAGGCCGTGGTGCGGCTTGCCCAATACGCGGACTACTACTGCAATTTCAAAGATATAAAGACACGGACTGCGGGGCACAGGAAGTTTATAGAGATGAAGCTCGTAATGCCCAAAGATATCGCTTTTTCCAGAGCATACGAGATAGTGTCGAAGATCGAAAAGGATATCGCCGCGGGCGTTCCCGACAGCGAAGTGACCATTACGATGATACCGTGCTCGAAAGATTGCGGATTGATGCAGGACAATAAACCATGCCCGTATCTGATTTACCAAAAGTAGCCATAGTCGGCCGGCCCAACGTTGGGAAATCGTCTTTATTCAACAGGATCGTCGGCGCAAGGCGCTCGATCGTCGAGCCGGCGAGCGGCACTACGCGCGACAGGCTGTATGCTGAGATACGATGGCGGCGGAAGCGCTTTACTCTTATCGATACGGGCGGTTTCGAGGCCCCGGCGCGTGACGGAATAACGCCATTTATCTTAAAACAACTCGACCGCGCCATAGAGGAAGCGGACGTGATATTCTTCGTCACCGACGGCGCCGCGGGGCTGTCTCACCAGGACACGGAGCTTGCTTCAAGGTTAAGAAAGACCTCCAAGAAAATATATCTTATAGTCAATAAGATCGACGACAGCTCTCAATCATCGAGAACGCTCGCGTTCTTCGAACTGGGCCTGGGCTCACCTTACGCCGTATCGGCTATAAACGGTTCCGGTATCGAGACACTGCTCGATGGTCTTCTCGAGAAAGTGGACCAGTCTTCAGCGCCTGCCTCTCCGGAACCGATCAAGGTTGCGATCGTGGGCCGGCCAAATGTCGGTAAGTCATCCTACTTAAACGCCATCCTGAATGAAGAGCGTTCGATAGTCCATCACATCGCCGGCACGACGCGCGACGCCATCGATACGGATTTCGGCTATAAAGGCATCGTATACCGGCTCATAGATACCGCGGGCATGAGGCACAATATGAAGCTGAAAACGTCCGCGGATTTTTACGGCAGCGTCCGTTCGAAAGAGGCGGTGGCGCGCGCCGATGTGGCCATAGTTATAATAGACGGCATGGAAGGGATGAGAGAAGATGACGAGCGCATACTCGATTTTTGTGTAAAAAAGGACAGGGCGGTCATCCTGGCGGTCAATAAATGGGACCTGGTGCGGAACATCGAAAGATCCAAATATACGGAAATGCTGATCGGTAGGATGGCGGTGATCAGGAATTTCCCGGTCTTCTTCATTTCATGCAAAACAAGGAGCAATATACTTCCCTCCTTCGACCTTATCCGCCCGCTTTACGAAAGGGCAAAAAAGATATTTGACCCCAAAGAGCTTGACGGGATTGTCTCCGCGCTGAACGCGTCACCCGAGATACGCAATAAAAGGATGCGTTTCGAATATTTAAAACAGGCGGGAACGGGCCCGTCTCATTTTATCCTGGGTATGAAAAATCCCAGGCTGGCGAATGAGAACCTGAAGAGATATATTGAAAATTTTTTAAGACGGACCTGCGACCTGGCGGGCGTACCGGTTAAAATAACTTTCGAGAAGAGAGGTCTGCTTCGCTCTTCTATAGTTAAATAACAGTAGAGCTTCGCAGGACCTATCCGGTGCGCCGCCGTTTCTTAAGTATAGCTGCTAAAGCGGCGAAGCAGAAGAGAGGTAAAACGGTGAATCTAAACAAAGTATGGGAGTTTATCTTATCCGAAAAGGTCTTCCCCATAGTTGTAGTTTTGCTGATTATAGTAATGGCCGTCGTCACTGTCGTCAGGGAGGGCAAAGATATCAAAGTCGGCCTATATGGTGTTACGCAGATGCTCGCCAGGCAGTCGCCGTACGATAACCCTACCGACGCGAACCGTCCCATATTCCGGTACGCGCCGGCCTTTACGATCCTGCAGGCGCCTTTTCTTCTGACGAGCAGGGCCACCGGCCCTTATGAGTTCGAAGGGATATTGCCGTCGGTCTTCTTCTGGTACGTTGCGGAGATAATTGCGCTCCTGGGGAGCGTCTTTGTATTGATGCGGCTGATACCCGCCGTATCGGCCGCGGCCGCTAAGCGGAATATGAGGATAAGCATAATCCTCGCGCTGCCGCTCATCGCGTATGAGCTCTCCAATTGCCAGAATAAGCTCATCGCGCTTGCCTTCCTGCTCTTTGCTGTATATATGTTCGAAAAGAAAAGGTATTTCCTGTCATCCATACTATTGAGCCTCGCGCTGACGATCTATATCCCGCTGGCCTTTTTCGTTTTTTATTTTATATTTCGGTCGCGCGGTAAATATATAGTAAGCCTTATCCTTGGAGGGCTCGCGGTATTTGTCATCGCGCCGTCGCTAATATGGGGTATCGAATATAATAATTTCCTGCTCAAAGACTGGTACATGAGGTGCCTCAAGCCGTTTATCCTGACGAAGTCTTATGCTACGTATATGGAGCTAAGGCCCAGCAGCCAGTCCCTTCCGAGCGCTATCGCTAGAATATTTATATCAGGCGCGGCCGCGCCGTATAAATACGTCATACCGCCGGAGGCCATCCACATATTGATCAGGATTTGTTCAACGACAGTACTCGCGGTATCGTTAGCGACGGTCTGGAGGCGGTTGAGGCCGAGGCTCCTCGGCATATCGTACGCGGTCTTCTTACCGCTTGCTCTCATTACACCGTCCTATTGTATATGGTATACATGGGCGTATCTCTTCGTCCTGTATTTTGCGGCGCTGAATTATATAAGCTACCCCGACGTCGCGCCGGACGAGCGGCGGCTGGTGAAGTTTGCGGTGGGGATACTTCTCGTAACGAGCTATTCGATCGCCGTTGGACCGCTGAATAATATCTCGGTCATGTTCTGGGGAACACTCTTCTTCTGGGGCGCGGCCGTTGCGGTGATACTGAAAAATATGAGGGTTTCATAATGATGAAAGAAACGTTGTCGGTAATAGCGATTGCGCACAATGAAGAGGGAGTGATCGGCCGGGTTATCGACAAGATCCTTGCCGGCTACAGGGACAAGATCCTCGAACTCATTATCGTCGACGACGTCTCAACCGACAGGACGGCCGAGATAGCGCGCTCGCGAATGGCGCGCGAACCGAAAGTTAAGCTTGTAAACCGTAAGCCGCCCTGCGGCGTCGGACGGGCAGTAAAGACGGGATTTAAGAATGTCGACCCGCGCGCCGCTTATGTCCTTACCATGGACAGTGACTTCGTGGAAAATATGGATGATATAGGCCGTATGATAGAGAGGATGGAGCGCGGTGATTGCGACGGCGTAATAGGCTCGCGTTTTATAAAAGGGAGCCGCATGGAAGGGTACCCGCTTACCAAAAAGATAGCCAACCGCCTGTTCCACTACGTTGTGCGGTTGTTGTTCGGTATAAAGCAGAAGGACCTTTCCAATAATTTCAAACTTTACAAGCGCGAGGTAATAGAGCGGATACCATGGCACAGCGACGATTTTGCGATAAATGCGGAGACGGGTATATTGCCGATACTGGCCGGCTACAAGGTATGCGAAGTCCCGGCCTCGTGGATAGGCAGGGATGAAGGCCAGGGCAAATCGAAATTCAAATTATTCAAAGTAGGCATCGGATATGTAAAGGTAATCCCATACGCGTGGGCCTTTAGGAGGGCCGGGAGAGGGCAGCGGACCGGGTGAGTATAACAAAACCTATTTTATATATTACGGCAGTCATACTGATGGCTTCGACGGCCGGATATTGCCAGGAAATATCCGATGAAAATAAGATAAAGGTCCTGGCGGGAGAAGTTGTCAGTATTGATACCGTTGGAAGCACCGTCGTCGTGCGCTGGTTCGGATGGAACAACGGCCTTAGTTATTACCAGACTACATTTTCCGTATCCTCATCGACGAAGATCGTTAAGGGAAGAGGCATGATAAGCTTTCTGGACCTGAACCAATTCGATTATGTCATCATAAGGTACACTGAAAGCGGCGCGCTTTTTCCCGTCGCTATCAGCATTCTGATAGATAATAGCATGTGAAACCCTTTATGGGCGGAAGGAAGACGTATGTTCAAGAGAACAGCCATTATTTTTTTAATGCTGGTTTTACCAATTCAGTATATCGTTCTGGCCCAGGACGAAGCGGTAAAGGAGGGTGAGAACCAGGATGTGAAGGAGGCCGAGGCCATTACACGGGAAAGTATTTCCCGCGTCCGGCCCGGCATGGAGGTTAAGAAGATAGGCGGTTTGAACTTGATGGTGCCGGAAGGTACCAAATTTTACAGGGAAGGCGCGCAGATACGGATGGAAGAGGAGGGTGAATATTCCGCGCGAAGATTTAAGGAAATGGATGCGCGTCTTCAAAAAGTAGAGAATAAAGTGCGCGGCATCGAAACCGGGATGGAGGAACTGCGTAAGAATATAGAGGCTGTTCGCAAGTCCTCCAACCCTGACCCTTCGACAAAGATTCAAGGTCAACCCTAACGCGCCTGAGGTCGAAGGGTTGACAAATCGTAATTTGATGCTATACTTAGAATAAGTACTGGTGATAAACTACTTACTATAAGTACACTACTTACAGTAGATACTATAAGAACTGGAAAATGCATACAAACCTCATCAATATAAAAGATATCTCCAGAAAATTCAATATTACCCCATATACGATCAACCATTACACAAATCTCGGCCTGCTCAAAGTCGTCATTAAGAACAAAAATAAGCGGTTATACAATGAGCCCGAAGTCGCATATAAACTGAAGATTATATCGAGCCTCATAGCGGAAGGGTATCCGCTGCAGCTTATCAGAAAAAGACTCGACAGCGAGGTGGCTTAACGTGAGTTATTATAAGATATTGGGACTTGAAGCGGAACCGTTTTCCACGAGCCCGGACCCGGAATTTTTCTATCAGTCGAATGAGCATAAATCCGCGCTCTACCGTCTGCGTGTCGCCATAGAACTGAGGCGGGGCTTAAGCCTTGTCCTCGGAGATGTCGGTACCGGAAAGACAACGCTATCCAGAAAGCTTTCCCAGCTCCTGCTTACGGAATCGGGCCTTATTATGACGATGATATTAAACCCCATCTACGAATCCGAGAAACAGTTTCTCGCGGATCTGGCCGAGCGGTTCCACATATTCGTTACTACGCCCGACGGCCGAGCGCCCGCCATACTTGACTATCTTAAAGCGATCGAAAAATATCTCTTCGAGGAATGTGTCGAGGGCAATAAGACAATAGTCCTTCTTATAGACGAATCGCAGAAACTCTCGGACTCATGCATCGAGATACTGCGTACCATCCTTAATTACGAGACGAACGAATACAAGATATTGCAGCTTATCCTTATGGGCCAGATGGAGCTTCTTCCGCGCATTAGTTCCATCAAGAACCTGTGGGACAGGATCTCGCTTAAGTATATGCTCAATCCGCTGGATGAAGAAGAGGTGAAGGAGCTCATCGGGTTCCGCCTCCGGCAGGCGGGCTGCGTATCGCGGCAGCCTCTCTTTACCGATAACGCGATAAGCGCGATCTACGATTATACCGAGGGTTATCCGCGGCGGATAGCGATGATATGCCATGATGCGCTTGAATATCTGGTAATGCATAATAAGGAAGTGGTAAACGGTGATGTCATCAAAGATTTGATAAGGAAAGAACTGAAACCGCTCCAGGCCCAGTATGGCTGAGAATATTTTACCGGAAGAAAAGCTCTTTAGGATCATACAACAGGAAAAGAAGACCCCGCCCAGGGTCAAAGGCAAGGCGCCGGAAAAGAAGAGATGGGCCGAGCGGCTGGCCGTATTGGTTTCGCGGGCCAAGGGCATTGCCGGGGGAGTAAAGATCCCGTTAACGTGGAGGATACATGACATACAATTATTTACCATTAATAGTATCTTGTTCGTCATGGTCATCCTTCTCATCATCTTTACCATATATTATGCTTTTGCGCGGTATCCGAATATTGCGCGGATGACCACCGCCGCGGTAAGGGCTCAGGGTCGTTTGCCGGATACGGGTAAAGAGGGTGAAGAACTGCGGCCGCTCAGTTATTATACTGAGGCCGCGAGAGCAAGGGATATATTCAAACCCGCGCCCTCCGAAGCCCCGCGCTCCGGCGATACGGTAAGTGCCTCCGAAAAGAGTTTCGACGGTGAACTGAAACTTCAGGGGATTGCGTGGAGCGATGTGCCGAAAGCGCTCGTCTTCAGCGAAAAGGAGAGCAAGCTCTATGTTGTTAAAGAAGGACAGGCGATAGGGACGACCGGTATCCGGGTAAAGTCGATACTTCGCAATAAAGTTATGCTGAATTCGGGAGATAAGAACTTTGAATTATAATCCAGGAGATTTAGTGAAAAGGTGTATCGTTATATTTTTTGCGCTTAGCCTGTTTATTTTTTTAGAAGCTCCTTCGCCATCGGGCGCCGACCCGGTCGAGATCGCTCATCGTCCATCGCTATCCGATTACCATTTTCCGGGATTGGAAAAGAAGATATCTCTCGACATACGGGGGATGGACATCATCCAGTTCCTGAAATTCCTGGCGTCGGAAGGGTCCCTCAATATAGTGACGAGCAAAAACGTGGCCGGGAATATAACCCTTCTTATTACCGATGTGACCATAGGCGATGCGCTGGAAATAGCCCTGTCGATGAATAATCTCGCAAGCGAGGTTAAAGGTAACGTTATATCGATACTGACGAATGCCGAATATAAAACGATGTACGGCGTCGATTTTTACGACCAGAGGAAGACCTATATTACACAATTGAAATATGCTTCCGTCAAGAACGTGGGATCGATGCTGGCCAACGTGAAGAGCGATATAGGCAAGATAATTTTCGATGAAACGACCGGCACGATCGTTATTATAGATACGCCGTCGAAGATAAGCCAGATGCAGGCGATAATCAAACAGCAGGAACTGCCTACGGTAACGCGGGTATATCCGACCGAAACGCGCGTCTTTGAGCTTAAATACGCGAAGGCTGAGACCATGAAGGACGATATCACAAAAGCGCTTACTCCGGACATCGGCTCGCTAAGGGTTGATATAAGGACTAACACGTTCGTTATCACCGATCTGCCAACCCAGTTTAAAAAGTTAGAGATCCTGATCAATGCCTTCGATAGGAAGACGAGGCAGGTCTTTATCGAGGCCAAGGTAGTGGAAGTTACCCTGGGGGATAAGTTCCAGTGGGGCGTTGACTGGGAAAAAGTTATACGCATAGCCGGCACTCAAGGCCTAAAGTTTATACCAAGCGTCACATTGCCGCTTACCGGCGTAACGGCGCTCGGGACATTGTCGATAAAGACCGTCAACGCTACCGATCCCAACGCTATTATACAGATGCTCGCTACGGTTACGGATACGAGGATCCTTTCGAATCCTCACCTGACGGTAGAGGAAGGCAAGGAGTCTAAAATAGAGGTGATAACGAAACAGCCTTACCAGGAAGATACGACCACTACCGCTACGGGCGGAGCCACTACCCAGTCGAAGAGTTATCAATGGGTAAATGTCGGTGTCTCGCTGAACGTAACGCCGCGTATAAATAAAGACGGGTTTATCAGTATGCTTATAAAACCGGAAGTCAGTTCCATAACGACGTGGTACGGCGGGAACGCCCAGGCCGCAGGGGCTGTGCCGGTAGTAAAAAGCGCGAACGCGCAGACGACGGTCCTGATAAAAGACGGTACGACCATAATTATAGCCGGCATGGTCCAGGATAACAAGACCAGCAGTGTAAACAAGGTTCCGTTCTTCGGCGATCTGCCTTTCCTCGGGAAGGCGTTCCAGAATGTTTCGGACGAGATAAAGCGGACCGAGACGATCGTATTCCTGACGCCCAGGATCGTAGAGGGCGATCAGACATTTTTATTGCAAAAGGACATGCCTAAGCCTATGAAGGGGATTAGAGAGTGAGAAAGAGTTTAGTGAATAGTGGATAGTGAATAGTGATGGAGAGAAAAAAATGACAAAGACTGGAAAAAGCGGGATATGGCTGCTAGCACTCATATTTGCCTTTATGACGGCATTAGCCGCGCCGCCGGATGTTTGGGCCGCGATTTGGGATACTGCCGGGCGGACGTCGAAAGTGAAGAAAGAATCGTATGAGAGGCTTGTGAAGAAGAACCTCGAGCTCAGGGACCAGGTGGAGTCGCTTATAAAAGAAGAAGAACAGCTGAGGGAGATATACAAGTTATTACTGGAGAAGGTAAAGGCTTTCCAGCGCGATAACGCCCTGCTGGAAAAAGAGAGGAAGAGATCGGACGAGGTTGAGTCGCAGAGCCGCAGGACGATAGATGAATTGAAACGGAAACTCGCAGATACCGATACCAGGATAACGTCGATGGAGACCCTGGCCGGCAAGGTAGGCGTGGAAGTCAGGAAGGGCATAGAAGTTCCTTATGAAGATAAGATAAAACGCCTAAAGGCGGAAGTGGATAGCTTTGAGAAACGGTATAATAAAGCCCTGGCGGAGAAGGAGGATCTCCGGAAGGAGCTCGACGGTGTCAGGGCCGGTGTTGGGAGAACGGACGAAGAGACGGTCAGGCTTAAAGAGGAATTAAAGACGTATTACGACAAACTCGCGGAGCAAAATGGGCGGTTGCGGAGCCTTGAAGAGCAGCTGCAGACGGCGATTGCCGGGCAGGAATCTGCCTCCGGAGAACTTACCGCGGCGCGCAGGGCCCTGGAGGCTAAAGACGCCGAGTTGAAGAGCCAATATGAGAAGGTCGCTTCTTACGAAGAGGCTCAAAAGACCGCCGATACTCTTAAAAAAGGTTACGAGGCTAAAACAAACGAAGCCGCGGCGCTTAGTCAGAAGCTCGAAAGGATGGAAGAAACGGTCCGTAGAAATAAAGAATTCGAATCGGCGCTGGCTAAGGATGAGGCACAGATCAAGGCGGATGCCGAAACTATAGCGGGATTGAAAGAGCGGGTCGAGACGGCCACTTCTACTCTTAAAGATACCCAGAAAGAAGTCGAGGATCTCTCGGGCACCCGCGTTACGCAGGATGGGCGCATAAAGGAACTCGAACGGTCCCTTTCGGAAAATAAACAGCGGGCCGAAGAAGAGACGAGGCGTTTTAAGGCGCAGGCGGCGCGGGTGAATGACCTTGAAAAGGAGCTTGCCAGGGTCAGCGAGGCGCTGATGCGGACAAATAAGGAACTTGCGGCTAAAAATAAAGATACAAAAGAACTGAAGGAGATGTTCGATAAGAAGAACCTGAAGAAGGACTACCCGGAGGTATTTAAAGAGAAGGATCCCTTAGAGGAATATAAGGCCAGCCCTGTGGTTGCCAAAGTCAAAGAAGCGATCCGCAGGATAGAACTGAGCTGTAAAGCAAAGAAAGACGACGCCGGCATCCTGCAGGAGCGGGCCGCGGGGTTATCCGCCGAAAAAACGGCGCTCAGGAATAAAATTGACAGCGCGCGGGCTGATATAAAGATGTTTAATGAGTCGATCGCGCAGGTCAATGCCGGGGCGGGGGGTATGAATGAAGAGGCGTCCGCGGAGGAGGAGAGATTAAAGGTACTTAAAGATGCTGTCGAAAGAGCTGCGTCTGAAGAGAAAGACGCCCGCATCGCTTTCGAGGAGGCCGGTAAGAGGGTCAGTCAGGCGGAAGAGTCGCTCAAAAAGCTCACTGCCAATACTGCCGGGAAAACGAAGATAGAAGAACTTAATGCGCTTGAGGCGAGCCTTAACAAAGCCCGGGAGAACGAGAGCGCCGCAGGGCAGATAGCTAAGGACGCGGAAGATAAGGTCAAAAACCTGGAAGTGGAGATTGACGATGCGCAGGTCAATGTGAAGAAAGCGCTGGCTGCCAAGGCCGCATCCGAAAAAGAGAAGATAAAAGCGCTGAAGGAAAATATAGCAAATGCCGTTTTAGCGGAGGATGCCGCGACAAATAAACTCCAGCGCCTTGCCCGGGAATTAGACGTGGCCGGCCGCAAACGGGAGGCACTGCTTGCCGATATCAGGTTAGACGAGAAGGAGATATCGGACCTGAAACGTATAATCGAAAAAGAGGTGATAGAAATATCCGCTGCCCAGGCTGACGCGCAGGCATCCAAAAAAGGGCTCTCGGAGGAGGCGCGCTCTACACTTACCCTGCTCAAGGACGAGATAAACACGCTTAAAGCCGAAAATAAGAAGCTCGAAAAAGAGCTCCAGCAATCGCAGCGCTCAGAGCTGGAGGTGAAACGCAAGCTGAACCGCGACAAGATGATCCCGGAAGATTTGAAGCGGCGGGTGGATAAAGAGCGGCTCGATATGCATTATAATCTTGCGGTTGTTTACGATACGAGCGGCAGGTATGAAGATGCCAGGAGGGAATATCTTAAATGCCTGAAGATAGACCCGAAAGACGCAGGCGTCCATTATAACCTGGGTATATTATACGACGACAAATTAAACGATAATCGCAAAGCGGAATATCATTACCGCCAGTTCCTGAAGTTCAGGCCCATGGGCCAGGAGGCGGTAGATGTGAGGAGATGGCTCACTAATATAGAACTTGAATCGAGGCTGGGCAAGGAGATGAGATAATTAATAGTCACCAGCTACCAGTGACCAGGTCATCAGTGAACAAAATCCTGGCAACTGGTAGCTGGCAACCGGCAACTAAGGTTGTATGAGATTAAAAATAGCTCTGATATTCATATTATCGATACTCATACCTACCGCATTGCTCGCCTATTTCGGGCTGAAAGCGGTCAGGAGCGAGAAGGTAATCGTCGAGAGCGGTATAAAGCAAAGATATGAGGCGATGGCAAACATAGTCGAGAGTGAGATCGATTCCACTCTCGCGGGACTCTCTCCGGAACTGCTCAAAGATAAGCCGTTTATTGAATCCATAATTTCCGACCAGGCTTCTATATTCAAAGGCCAGATAACTATATTCGACGATAAAGGTTCCCCGGTAAGCGGTACCAGCGGCGCTAAGAACAACAGGCAGCTCATGGTAACGCGGCCGATGAAGAATCTGCCGTATACTGTGGCGGTCTATGAACGCTATCCGCTCCTCATAGAAAAATATGAGGCAAGGAAGAAGGCGCTCTACGCCTATATCATTACAATAGGCGCGGCGGCTATAGCGATCCTGGCGGGGGCGTTATTTACCCTCGGGGCGCTGTCGAAGCAGTGGCGGCTGGCGGAACTAAAGAGCGAATTTGTCGCGGGGCTATCCCACGACCTGAGAAAACCGCTTACTTCAATACGGATGTTTTCCGAGATGCTCAAAGACGGCGTTGTCGCGGAGAACGGGCGGCGGGAAGAGTATTATACGATCATAAATACCGAAAGCGAGCGCCTTACGCAGCTTGCCAATAATATCCTCGACTTTTCGCGCATAGAGACCGGCCGCAAGAAGCATAGGTTCAAAGAAGAGGATGTGGGCAAGATCGTCAAGGATACGGCCGACTATTTTCTTTTATACAACCTGGACGAGAAGAGACCGGTCGATGTTTCGATAGATAAGGCTCTGCCCGCGATAAAAGCCGATGCCGGCGCGATATCGCAGGCGGTCCTGAACCTGCTTTCGAACGCGGCGAAATATTCCCCGACGGAGAAGGGGATAAAGGTAAGCGTTCGCAGGCATCCCAGAGGCATAGCCATAGATGTCATAGACGAAGGTATAGGTGTCCCGCGCGGCGAGCAGAAGAAGATATTCCGTAAATTTTACCGCGCGCAGGGCCCCGATTCCGAGATCGAAGGTTCGGGGCTGGGACTGGCGTTAGTCAAGTACGCCGCGGAGATCCACGGCGGGCGGGTGACTGTAGAGAGTGAAATTGGTAAGGGGAGTAAGTTTACGATAGTGTTACCGACTTAGATAGAGTTTAGTGGATAGTGGATGGTGGATAGGATGTTATGGCGAAGATACTCATAGTCGAAGATGATAAACATATATTGACGGGACTGGTCGATAACCTGACCCTGGAAGGTTATAAGACTATAATAGCCAGAGACGGCAAAGAGGCGCTTGTCCAGGCCAGGGAACGTTCGCCCGATCTTATCATCCTCGACATAATGCTGCCCAAGCTTAACGGGTTTGAAGTTTGTAAGAGCCTGAGAAAGACAGGAGCCAATATACCCATTATAATTTTGAGCGCCCGCGCTCAGGAGTCGGATAAGGTGCTGGGACTGGAACTTGGCGCGGACGATTATGTGACGAAGCCGTTCAGCCCGCGGGAACTCCTTACCCGCGTCAAAGCTATATTGCGCAGGACGGAAGCGGCCTCAAAGCCCGAGGATACATGCGAGTTCGGTAGCGTCAGGATAGATTTTAAAAAGTTCGAAGTCTTTAAAAATAATAAAGAAGTTAAATTGACCGCGGCGGAATTTACCATACTTAAACTTCTCGTCGGCTCCTTCGGCGAGCCCGTATCCAGGCACAAGATAATATCTACGATATGGACCGATGAAGATGTTACGACACGCACGGTCGATACCCATATCTGGAACCTGCGGGAGAAACTGGAAGATGATCCCGGTAATCCCAAACATATCATTACTGTGCATAGAATAGGGTATAAGTTTATAGCTTAACCATTTGACTTGCTCAGGGTCGATACCGAGCTAGCCGGAGTATTGACATTTTCTTGACATTCTCTTTACGCCGGCCTGACAACTTTTTTTGAGATATCAGGTATACTTATTAGTGAAAGCAAAAGCGAGAGAGGCAAATCATGCGTAAATGGACATTGGTTATGATGCTGGCTCTGTTGACGACGATCGCGGCGGCACAAACAACGCCTGCGCCTTCGGCGGCGGCGCGAAAGGCCGTATCCATGGCGCCGCTTACCTGGCGTGCCGACGGCGCCGGTCTTTACAAGTTCGACGGTAATATCAGCCTGACGAACGCCGGAATAAGTAAAGAGGGTGCTGTGCGGACAGATTCCGCCGCAGGCGCCTGCGAGGCCCAGGTCTCTTACCTGGCGGACGGCACGATAACCGGCCTCGCCGCCAATTGGACGTTTACAGGACAGGTGACGATGGAAGTTACTACGACAGGCAAGGCCTCCGATTACAAAGTGGTTACTAATGGAGTTCCTCTCGACCTTACCAAATCACCGGCAGGCTCCAGCCTGAAATGGCGCGCGACGCTCGCTCCCCAGAGCGCTCTTACCGAAGTCAGGATCGTCTATACGGACAGTTCCGGGGTAATGGGGAGTTTCGGCAACCCGGACTTAAGCGGTTTTACGGCGCGAAAAGTTTTTTACGTTAAAGGTTCATCGAAAGAAGCATTATATAATTTCCAGATCCCGGTCCGGGTGGGCGAGTCGAAGAAAGCGGCTGCTGCTTGCGATATCTATCTGGACAGCCCTTCGAAATCGGATTTAGCGGATATCCGTTTTACGCTTGCCGACGGCGAGACGAGCCTGGCGTATTACCGCGAAAGTATCGAGGGCGCAAAGCCGGACCGCGTGGTAACGTTCTGGCTGAGGATCCCGGAGATACCAAAAGACGCCGTCCTTCCGCTATATATATATTACGCCGCCGCGGGCGCAAGCTCTCTCTCCGATGCCGAGAAAGTATTCGACTTCTACGAGGATTTTAACGCCAACGTGATCGACCCTAAAAAGTGGAAAGTAATGCTTGCGGATAAGACAAGCAGGGCAGCTGCGGCAGGTTCCATGCTCGAACTTGACAAGGCCCGCGCCGCGGCCATTAAATATAAATTTAAAGACGGTATAATAGAATACAGGGCCAAGATCGCCGGCAGCGGCGCTGTCACAGGAATTATAGCCGCAAGCGCAAACGGCGGCAGCGACCTGGCCGCGTCTTCCTCTATTATAGCCAATGCCGCCCACTGTATCATGCAGGCGGCGGCGGTGAAAGCCAACGATCCAAAGATAATAACGCCGGGCACCTTCTATGATTACCGGATCATCTCCGACGGAGGCGATCTAGCTTTCCAGAGATACGCCGACGGCACCTTCACAGGCACGCCTCAGGCCGAGGTAAAGTACGAGGCTTCGGGAAGGACCGAGATGCCGATAGGGCTTTCCGCCGGGCCGGGCGGCTCGGGGTTTTATTGCGATTGGATAAGGACGAGAAAGACTGCCGAGATCGTTCCACAAGTCGATATAGGGAAGACCTCTGCGAGCGTCGAAGAGCAGACGAACCTGCCGCAATTCGGCAATATTACGCTATCACCGGATGGCAGTCTTATGCTCGCGCCAAAAGCGCCGGGCGGAGAGTATATTTCGCAGCTTGTCTCGTCGCCTTTCCAGGCCAGGATAATGGCCGCATCCTGGCCCGAAGTGGACTCCCCGGTTTTTTCAGTCTCTACCAATGGCGGCGCTAAATTCTATACCGGCTGGCAGAACGGCGCGGCTAAATATGCTTCGAAGGGGGATTTCACGAAAGGCGACGGACTGAAGTGGCGGGCAAGCTGGACGGCAAATGGCCCGGTGCTTAAGAAATTCTCGCTCAAATTCGAATCGGGCACGATTACGGTCATCGCGCCGGGCGGCAGTGAGGTGATAAAGCCCGCGAGTAAATATGATATCCGGTGGGATACTACCGGATACGAGAGCTCGTATAAGATGGACCTATCCTATTCGCTCGACGGAGGCCTGAATTTTACGGCAATAGCGGCCAGGGCGCCCAATACGGGGACCTATCCCTGGGCGGTACCCCAGGCGGAGTCTGGTAAAGTGGTGGTCATGGTAGCCGATTCGCTGGACAAGACGGTCTATGGGATATCGAACGCTTATTTCGCGATAACCGATAATGCTGAAACAGTCATCCCGCCGCAGGACGCATCGGTTACGACTCCGGAGACTACTGCGCAAAAGACGGCTGAGGCGGCATTGTCCAGCGCCGGCTCGAAGAAGCTGTATGAGCTCCTGATAGTAAGGAGAAAGGATCTTAAGGACGCCAAGCGGCAGGCGGCGTCGACCGATTACGAAGACGGGGATATAATTTCCGTAAAGCCGGCGGGTTTTATATGGGGAGCGGAGGAGAGGAAGAACTTCCTGATAATCCAGGCCTATCTTACCGACCAGCAGGCCCAGGCGCTGGTGAGCGCGAAAGAGACGACGACAGGGACGGATGGTGAGGGCAGGCAGGCTAAAAAGATGGTGAAGATGAGAAGGTATAAGGTTAACTTTAATAATAAAGAGCTGGCGGATAAGGGCGCGGTTGCTAAAACGGGACTGCTTAGCAGTGTGATCTTAAAGGACCTGTTGGCAATTACGGATAAAGGAACGGGCGAGTAAGCGGGTGATAAAAATGAAAAAGATAATACTTTATACAATGCTGGTCTTATCGATGCTCTCTTTCGCCATAGAGAGCGCGCACGCGTATACGACTTTTACTAATGGCAACGGCGTTACCGTGAAGACCTGCTATATCAGGCAGGGCCAGAGTATAAAGACGATCGCCGGAGACGGCTCGGGTAACGTGACCGTGAAGTTAAATAGTCCATATCCAAACGATAATCTAAAAGTAGGCCAGGCTATAGTTATATCGGGTACTACGAATTATGGGACTGTCGCCGCGCCGTGCACATACAGGATCGCTTCCGTAACGGACCAGTCCAATTTTACCGCCCGTTATATCGGCGCAGGATCTATCACAAGTACTGCCACCAATAGCACAGGGTGGGCCGGCGGAGATTATACCGACCTCAATACTTGGGTAGCCGGTTCTGACCCGTCGGGAAATAAGAGGATAGAGCAGGCCGCGTGTTATGCCGACTGGATTACAGAGGACCCTTTAAAAGCTTTCTCCGGTACCGTTTCGATTACCGGTAAAGCAACCACCGCAGATTATTACTTGCGGATCTATACGCCATTAAGCGAGCGTCACCGCGGCGTGTGGGATAGCTCCAAATTCACTATAGTAGTACCGTCCAGCGGTTCGGCCATTAAGATATCCAATGATACATCCATTGTAAATTATGTCCGCCTGGAAGGTTTGCAGATATATCAGAATGCTAATAATGGGCATGATGGGATAGAGCTCAAAGGTACTTTTGCCGCTGGTGCTAATGGAGTACGGATAGACAAGTGCATACTAAAGGGGTATAAAAACACAAAAAAGAATTTTGGCATATACCTGAACAATGCAAACGAGGTTAAACTGACTGTTTCCAATTCGGTAATGTACTATTGGAAACATGGATACCACCAGGCGAGTTGTGGAAATAACGCCGCGATCAAACTGTATAACTGTACGGTATACGATAGCGCGACTTACGGTTATTATTCTGACGATGCTACTGGTGCTGCAACAGCGACAAATTGCATTGCTTGTGACAACGGTAATAGTGGTGCACAGGGGTTTTTGAGGGTCAGTAACACTACCTGTTACAACGGTACCGGCATAGATTTTATGGATTCGGCAAACGGTGATTTTCGGCTGGTCCAAAATAGCGCTAATAATACAGCCAATATAATCGGCAAAGGGACCGATTTATCGAGCGCCGAAATTCCGGACCTTGACGATATCCAGGGATATAAGAGAAGCTCTTCTCCCTGGGATATAGGCGCCAATATAGGAGTAGTCCCGTCCGGCACAGAGTTCAAATGCGCGATACGCGCCTCCGGCGCGACGAATCCGTCGGCCGATTACAATAACCTGACTACATGGGTAACGGCTTTAAAAGGGGTAGACCTTACCTCGCCGGTGACGCAGGTATTTCCTGGTTCGCGAATCGGTACGATCGCAGACAAAAAATTCGTAACTCTCTATCGCGGCGGTAGCCCGGTTAATGTGTATGGTATGGTAGCGCATTCCAGCGCTTCGCAGATACTCGTGACTAATATAGACTCCGCGTCGCCGGAAGTATCTTTCAGCGCCGGTGACCAGTGGCGTGTCGACGGCAGTAATTATTTTACGATAAATACGGACGGCACCACGCCTCTCTATGACCAGGCTATTCCAGTTGCCGAATGTTACAGAGATCTAAGCCCGTTAAACGATGCGGTGACTTTTCAATATGGCTCAGGCAATCTTCTTACCGACTCCGGGCATGGGCTGGTAGTCCGGGCCGCGGAAGGCAGCCACCATACAGGCAAGGCTTACACAGGGTTTTATATAAAGTCTCTGGGCTCGGTTACGCCCATAAGCCTGGGTGCCGATATGAGGAATTTGAAGATCAAGGGTATAGAGCTTGACATGAGCGGGTATAGTACAGGCATACAATGCGGTATAGGGACAACCAGCCCTACCAGCCAGTCTCATTGCGATAATATAGAGGTAGCCGAATGCCTCATACATGATTTTACCGCTACCGGCTATGACGGTAATAACGGCATCCGGCTTAATTGCGATTCTACTTCACGCGGCATAAAGATCTACAATAATATAATCTATAATTTGAGAGGTAACACAAACACATCTTATAACGCCGGGATATATTTGAAAGGCGCACTCTTCGATACGGCGGCCGTCTATAATAATACGGTATACCTGGGCGGGGTAACATCTGCCGATGGGACGGTTATATACAAGGCCGGGTATGCGTACGGTATAGTGACGGATTCTAACGCGAAGGTATTGGCGATAAATAACGCTGTCTTTACCGCCGGCGCCGCTAACCCCTGCTACTCCGGCACATTCGATGCATCAAGTTGTTATAATTGCTCAAGCGATAGCACGGCGAAGGGCTCGTCACCGTTATTATCTTCCGCCGCGGCGGATAATTTTTACAGTATAACTTCCAGTCCGATAGATCTTCACCTGAAAGGCGCGCCTTCCGGTAAGACAACATGCGCCAATGCCGGCGGCAAAAACCTTACAAACGATACGCTCTGCCCCTTTACTACGGACGCGGACGGCGAGACTCGTCCGGCGAACACCTCCCCGGTTACCAATAATTGGAACCGGGGCGCGGATGAATATATACCTACCTCATTTACATGGACAGGCAGGGCGGGTACGTCATCCTGGGATACGCCCGGCAACTGGGATTGCGGAAAACTTCCGACTTCCACCGCGGCCGTTATAATACCTTATACCGCAAATAGCCCGGTGCTTAACCTTGGTTCCGTAGTTACGGTAAAATCTCTTGAGATTTCCGGAGGCACGCTTGAATTGGATAGCGGCCTTGTCGTAACAGGCGACACCTCGATCGCGAAAGATGCCAGCCATACCGGAACCCTGATCTGCGACGGCGGCACTATAACCGTTAAGGGTAATTTAACTTGCGCCGGCGGCGGTGTCCTGACGCCGCGTTCCAACACTATTACCGTCGGCGGGAATCTCGATCTTTCACTCGGAGCTCTTACCTCCTCCCCCGCGTCGACGATCGCGATGAATGGCGCGGCGGCGCGTACGGTGACGCTCGACTCTACCGGCACGTGCAACCACCTGCAGTTTACAGGCGCAGGCCCGTTCTATTTCGGACGGACGGGTTATGCGGTGAATGACCTGATACTTGCGAATTCAGCCGCTGTCGTGATAAATACGGGCATGACCCTGACCGTTAACGGCGCGGTCAATATAGGCGCGGGCACTACCGTTACGAATAACGGCTCTCTTATCCTTAACGGCAGTTCATTTACCAATAACGGCACGTTTACGTCGGATGAGACGGGAGTGGATTCCGTTGTTACTTACCAGAGCAGTTCAGGTTTAGCCGTAGATATAATGAACGGCGCTTATCAATACCTGGAGATAAAGAAATCGGGCGCGACCTTTAATGTTCCGGTGGATCTTGCCGTAAATAGGAATCTTACCGTTTCCGCGGGCACGCTTTCGGTTGCTTCGGGCGCGGAGCTCGCGGTGACGGGCGACCTGATATGCGCCGGGACCTTTGACCTAAAAAGCAGCAGCACCATTACAGTCGGCGGTAATATCGATTTTACGGACGACAGCACATTAAGCTGCAGTGCCTCTTCTGCTATTATAATGAATGATTCCGTAGCCTCCGATACCAGGACATTGACGCTCGGCGGCGCGTCCCCGGTATGTTATAACCTGCGGTTTGCCGGCGCGGCCAAGTATAACTTTGGCAACACGAGCCTTACGGTAAATAACCTGACGCTTTTGGGTGCGGTAAATGTAACAATAGCCTCCGGCCAGGCGCTTACCATTAACGGCACAGGCACTGCCCTTAATATAGGGGCGGGCACTACTCTTACCAATAACTCTAACCTATATCTAGCCGGCACTTCATTCTCAAATACAGGCACATTCACCTCGGGAGTGGACTCTACCGTCACATACACCGGCTCATCAGCGACCATAATGAGCGCTACCTATAATAACCTCACATTCAATAAATCAGGCTCTACATTTACCCTGCCTGCGGATATCACCGTCAATAAAGCCCTTACGATGACCTCAGGCAGTATCAATCTCTCGACATATAGCCTCTATGTAAAAGGGAACTGGATAGGTAACGGCAATACCGTCACAGGCACAGGAGCAGGAG